>OKRX01001265.1_pt1 | contig 19037 bp, 10 predicted proteins | sample 1601241 | NCBI WGS metagenome assembly OKRX01 (sample SAMEA3541500, study PRJEB24748) | human gut metagenome | biome: human gut; feature: human-associated habitat; material: faeces | place: China | collected 2012
GGTGCTGATTTTCCATTTTGATACTCGCTATCGTTTAGGAATAGGTTTGGGTATTATATCATCCGCTTTAGCGGCTTTGTTCACGATCACGAATAAGAAGATCGGAAATAATTATTCAACAAGTACCATGCTCTTGTATGAAATGGTAGGTGGCTTTATCGGGCTTTCCTGTATTTTACCGTTCTATTTGCGATATTTTCCTGTATCGACGATTGTTCCCGGGCTATTAGATTTTACTTATTTATTGCTTTTAGCTTCTGTTTGTACGATTGGTTTGTATTTACTTCAGATACAAGTCCTGAAAAAGATCTCTGCGTTCACGGTAAACTTGAGTTATAATCTGGAACCTATTTATAGCATTATCTTGGCTATGCTTCTTTTTAGTGAGGCTAAAGAGTTGAACGCCGCTTTTTATATAGGGCTAGGGGTAATAATATTGTCTGTCATCTTACAAACACTAAGTGTTATTCGATCAAACAAGAAGATTTAGTGTAGGTAACAAAAAATCTAAAAAGTCCCACAAATCGTTGGATTTATGGGACTTAACTGTTCATTGTCTGGTTAGTTCTGCGGAGAGAGCGGGATTCGAACCCGCGAAACCCTTTAGGGGTTTACACGCTTTCCAGGCGTGCCTCTTCAACCACTCGAGCATCTCTCCAAAAACGAGCTACCGCTTCTCTAAAACGGGTGCAAAATACGAAAAAAATCGCATATCCAAACGTTTCAGTGCACAAATCTATAGTTTTTGCCTGACATATACACAATATCTGGCGGATAAATTTTGAATACGCGCGAAAATATCTCACGATATTGGTTTATTCTCGATTTTAAATAGTTTTAGAGCATTTATCCGTGTTGTTTCAACGGTCTCTTCAAGTGTCAGTCCATAGGTCTGGGCTACTTTTTCAGCCGTTTTCCAGATATAGGCTGGCTCGTTCCTTTTCCCCCTGTAGGGAACAGGAGCGAGATAGGGGGCGTCTGTTTCCAATACTATTTTTCGGATGTCTGTCTGCCGGATGATTTCCGACAGCCTGGAGTTTTTAAATGTAATGACTCCATTTATCCCGATTTTGAAATTATTTAATTTTTTAATCTCTTCCAATTCGGTTTCATTACCGGTAAAACTATGAAAGACTCCGGTGAGCGTGTCGGCTCCTACCTTATATAAAGAATCGAAAACTTCCGGGTATGCTTCGCGGGTATGAATGGCGACCGGCAGGTTGAGGTCGATGCTCCATCTGAGCTGTTCCTCGAATACTTCTTTCTGCTCCTTCAGGTATGTTTTGTCCCAATACAGGTCTATACCTATTTCCCCGATTCCGCAATAAACACGTCTGCCGAGCCATGACTCTGTCTCCTTCAGGTTCTTTGCATAATGCTCGTCAACGCTGGTCGGATGCAGTCCCATCATCGGATAGGCGAAATCCGGATGACGGTCGCATAAGTCATGCATCCGCCTGATGGTGCTCGTGTCGACATTCGGAAGTAGCAGGGTGTCTATGCCCGACTCTTTCGCGATAGTGGCCAGTTGATCCTGTTCCGGATCAAAATCCTCTAAGTACAGATGGTTGTGTGTGTCGATCAGTTTCATTTTAAGACTGGCGGTTCATTAAACGGGCGCTGACTTCTTTCAGTATGTTTAGCCTTTCGGGAGCTACGTTTAATGAGGTTAGGCAGTTCATTGCCTGATTATAATATGCGTGTATTTTTTCTTCGGACAACTCTTTTAACCGCAATTGGTCATAGATGTCTGTTACGGCGGCGATTTTCTCTGCCGGATCGAATGTCTTTTTACCTATCCAGCTGTTCAGTTCCGCTTTTTGAGTATCCGAAGCAAGGCGTAAAGCGTTGATCAGCATGAATGTCTTTTTGTTGCAGAGTATGTCTCCTCCAATATTTTTGCCGAAGGTGGCTGTGTCTCCGTAAACGTCCAACAGGTCATCCTGCAACTGGAAGGCCAGTCCGATGTTGATACCGAACTGATACAGCGTTTCGGTATCGGCTTTCGGGGCGTTCCCCATAATGGCTCCCATTTTCAGGGCGCAGGCTAGCAATACGGCCGTTTTCAGTCGGATCATTTCAATGTATTCCTCTTCCGTTACATCGGTTCTCGATTCGAACTCCATGTCATACTGCTGTCCGCCGCATATTTCAAGCGCTGTACGGGTGAACAGGTCCAATATTTCTTTTAATGATTCGGATTTCGTTTCGCCGATCAGTTGATAGGCTGCGATCAGCATGGCGTCGCCGGAGAGGATGGCGGTGTTGGCATTCCATACTTTATGGACGGTCGGTTTGTTTCTTCTTTTATCGGCATCGTCCATCAGATCGTCGTGCAGAAGGGTGAAGTTATGGAATACTTCAAGTCCTAAAGCCGGCTTGACGGCTGTATCTACGTTTTCCTTATATAAGTTACATGCCATCAGTACGAGTGCCGGACGGATTCTTTTTCCACCGAGTGAAAGTATATACTCGATCGGGTCGTATAAACTTTTGGGCGGATAGGTGAATTGGAGTCGGGTAATTTCCTGCTCTATTTTCTGTAGGATATCATTGAAAGCGAACATAGATGATTATTTGTTTAAATAAAAAAGGCTGCGATAGAAGCAGCCTTTTCGTACTATTTACATGTTATTATTGCAGTCTGAATGTAACAGGCACTGTGTATTTAACACGTACGGGTTTACCTCTCTGTTTACCCGGTGACCATTTCGGCATGCTGTTGATCACACGGAGAGCCTCTTTATCCAGTGACGGGTCAACACCACGGATAACTTCTGCGTCTACGATAGAACCGTCTTTGTTAACCACAAACGAGCAGGATACACGACCCTGGATACCGTTTTCCTGAGCAATAACCGGATATTTGATTGATTTTGCCAAGTATTGTAACAAAGCACCTTGTCCGCCGGGGAATTCAGGCATTGTTTCTACAACAGTAAAGATCTGCTGTGAGGATTCCTCTTCTTCTTCAACTACTGCAGGAGGAGTATAAGCTTCAACTTGTGCCGTAGTAGCGTCGTCTTCCGAAGAAACGATGTCTACATCGTCCAACTTGACGTCATCTTCTACAACGTTCAATACTTCTGCCACAGCAGGTGCGGGAGGTGGTGGAGGAGGGGGAGGAGTGTCCTCCGGTCTCGTGATTTCAACTTCTTCTTCCGCGATGATATCAGCAACGCCCTCACTCTGGACAATTGTGATTTCACGGTCGCTCCATTCGAAGCCCACGAACAGTACTGCAAGTCCGACGATCATACCCATCAGGATACCCATCGTCTTACCTTTTTCCAGGTCCGCTTTTGGTGATTTCTTAACTTCCATATCTCTTAGTGTTTAAAGATGTGTTTTTCTTCTGCGACAAATATACGGAGTTATTTTTTAAATCCGAACAATTCGTATTAAATATACGCTATTTTTACTTTTTTTTTGACTGAGAATAAAAATAATAGTTCCCAATATACCTTTTTCGGCTTTTTCCCGTTTCTGTAAGTGGGGTGTATGTTCCCGTTTTATTTATCTTTGTATGCATTTTACCAGAGAAATATGAGAAATATTCTATTTATATTCTTCTTTTCCTTCTTGTTACGGGCTGTTGTCGCGCAAACCGGCGACACCGGATATACTTTTCTTCGCTATCCTTCTTCGGCAAGAGCCAATGCGTTGGGAGGCAATACGATGTCTCTGGTTGAACGGGATCCTTCCCTGATTTTTCATAACCCGGCTTTATTGGGAGCCGAGATGGACCAGATGGTTAATCTGAATTACCTGAACTATATATCGGATATCAATGTCGGGAGCGCTCTTTTTACCAAGGCGTATAAAGAAAAAGGAGCTTGGGGTGTGGGAGCCTCGTTCTTCAGTCAGGGAAAGATACGGGGAATGTCGGAAGAAGGTCTTCCGACGGGAGATTTTACGGCAAAGGACATCAGTATGAACGGTTTCTTCTCGTATGACCTTTCCGAGCGCTGGCGTGGCGGAGCTTCGTTGAAGTTTTTATATTCGGGTATCGGCGATTATACTTCGATCGGCATGGTGGTCGATGCCGGTTTGAGTTATTATGATTCCGAAAAAGGATTTTCTTTCGGTTTTGCTTTTAAAAATATCGGAGCCCAATTGAAAGCCTATGAAGATGAGCGCCAGAAGATGCCCTGGGATATCCAGCTGGGGATCACCAAACAGATGGCCCATGCGCCGATCCGTTTGTCGCTGACTGCACAGTATCTGACGAAATGGAAGGTTGAGTATGTAGACGATTACGACAGGGAGTATACAGGAGATAATTTTTTCAAGTCTTTTGTGAAGCATCTGGTGATCGGTGTCGACTATATCCCTTCCGACAACTTCTGGCTCGGTATCGGGTATAACCCCAAGACGGCGTTGGACATGAAATTGCAGGGAGGTAACGCTCTTGCCGGTTTTTCCGGTGGTGCCGGTGTGCGGATCAAGATGTTCGACGTCGGTGTTTCCGTAGCCAAATACCATCCTTCAGCTCTTTCCATGATGCTGAGCATCTCCACTACGATCAGCGATTTCTAAGTAAATTCGGTTTTTCGTTCTCCTTTACGATAGGATCTTTTGCCAATGGATTACTGATCTGTTGGCTTCATTGTCGTATCTCATAGATCGTCCGCTTGGTTGCGAACGGTTTCCGGATTATATGGAAAACAATAAAATATAAGGATGAATAGGATAATTTATAAGGAAGGGAGCGATAAACTGTTGTATATTTGCATTTCCTTTACATTAATATATGTAGTGATGAAAAAGATAATTATAGCGATAGACGGTGTCTCTTCTACCGGGAAGAGCACGATGGCAAAAGATTTGGCAAGGGAACTGGGATATACCTATATCGATACAGGGGCGATGTACCGGGCTGTCACTTTGTACAGTTTGCAGCACGGTTTCTTTACAAGTGGCGGTATTGACGAACAGAAGTTGCAGGATGCCATGAACGATATCGATATATCTTTCCGCTTTAACCCGGAAACCGGACGTCCGGATACCTATCTGAACGGTGTGAAAGTGGAGAAAGAAATACGGGGGATGGAAGTGGCCAACCGCGTGAGTCCGATTGCGGCTTTAGGTTTTGTACGTCGTGCAATGGTCGCCAAGCAACAGGAAATGGGGAAGGCGAAAGGGATCGTGATGGACGGTCGCGATATTGGTACAGTTGTCTTTCCGGATGCGGAACTGAAGATTTATGTGACAGCCAGCCCGGAAGTGCGTGCCCAACGGCGTTTGGACGAACTGAAAGCCAAAGGCGAGGTTGCTTCTTTTGAGGAAGTCCTTGAAAATGTGAAGACGCGTGACCATATCGATATGACTCGTGTAGAGAGTCCGCTTCGTAAAGCTGATGATGCGCTGGAACTGGATAACTCGCATTTGACGATTGCCGAGCAGAAGGCTTGGCTCTTGGAACAGTATGAAAAGGTCGTTACATCAGACTAGCCATGATAGAAGTCGAGATAGATAAGGGTTCCGGCTTTTGTTTCGGCGTGGTAACGGCTATCGAGAGTGCAGAACGCGAACTGAAAAATACGAATACGTTGTATTGCCTCGGAGATATCGTGCACAACAGCTTGGAAGTGGAACGGTTGGAAAAGTCGGGGCTGCGGACGATCGGGCACGACGAGTTTACCCGTTTGAAGGGAGAAAAGGTGTTGCTTCGGGCGCATGGAGAACCGCCTTCGACCTACGAGATCGCCCGGCGGAACAACATCACGATCGTGGATGCGACCTGTCCGGTGGTGCTCCAGTTACAACGTAAGATTCATAAATGCTACGTGGCTACGCGCGATAGCCATACGCAGGTCGTGATCTATGGAAAGAAAGGGCATGCCGAAGTAAATGGTCTGGTCGGGCAAACGGAAGGGACGGCCATCGTTATCGAGAAGGTACAGGACCTCGGACGGTTGGATTTTAGCCGGAATATCTGTCTCTTCTCGCAAACGACCAAGTCGCTTGACGGGTTTCGTGAAGTCGTGGCTGAGATCCGGCGGCGTATTGCAGATGGGGTGCAATTCGAGTATTTCGATACGATCTGCCGCCAGGTGGCCAACCGTTTACCGAACATCAAGGCGTTTGCTTCCAAGCATGATTGGGTGTATTTCGTTGCCGGAAAGAAGAGTTCAAATGGCAAGATGCTGCTGGAGGAATGTCGGAAGGCAAACCCGAACACGGTCTTTATCTCGGAGGTAAAGGAGATTACCGAGCCGTTGCCTGAAGATGTAGGGAGTGTCGGAGTGTGCGGGGCCACATCCACTCCGAAGTGGCTGATGGAAGAGGTGGCTGTGCGTATTCGTGAATTGAATGCCAGCCGTTGACTTTTGGGGTTAAGATTTGATGAAGTTTTGGAAAATAGACAGGTTTTTGGCAAATAATTATTACTTTTGCCGCGAACATATAAAATATAAGACGCTATGTCTACAGTTAAGTGTATTGGCATTTTAACGTCCGGAGGTGATGCTCCCGGAATGAACGCTGCCATTCGCGCAGTGACACGTTCCGCTATTTATAACGGAATGTCCGTTAAGGGTATCTATCGTGGATACAAGGGTTTGATAACCGACGAAATTGAAGATTTCAAGACTCAGAATGTAAGTAATATTATTCAGCGTGGCGGTACTATCCTGAAGACGGCCCGTTGTGCGGAATTCAAGACGCCGGAAGGCCGTAAGCAGGCTTACGACAAACTGATGGAGCATGGCATCGATGCTTTGGTCGCCATTGGTGGTGACGGAACGCTGACGGGGGCCCGCATCTTTGCACAGGAGTTCAATTATCCGATTGTCGGCCTGCCTGGTACGATTGATAATGACCTGTATGGCACGGATATCACGATCGGCTACGACACGGCTTTGAATACGATCATGGAATGTGTCGATAAAATCCGTGACACGGCAACCTCCCATGATCGTCTGTTCTTTATCGAAGTGATGGGGCGTGATGCCGGATTCCTGGCTCTTAACGGAGCGATTGCATCGGGAGCCGAAGCGGCTATCATTCCGGAGATATCGATGGAGAAAGACCAGCTGGCCGAGATGATCGAAACCGGTTTCCGTAAGTCCAAGAACAGCAGTATCGTCCTTGTTGCGGAAAGTGAGGTGACCGGTGGTGCGATGGGCGTGGCTGAACGTGTAAAGAAGGAATATCCGCAGTTTGACGTACGTGTTTCGATTTTGGGACACTTGCAGCGCGGTGGTTCACCGACTGCACAAGACCGTATCTTGGCAACCCGGATGGGAGTGGCTGCCGTCGACGCGTTGTTGGATGACCAGCGTAACGTGATGATGGGTATCCAGAATGATGAGATCGTTTACGTTCCTTTCTCCAAAGCGATCAAGAACGACAAACCGATCAATCGTGATTTGTTGAATACGCTTCGTATTTCTTCTATTTGATCTGTTATTGGCAAGTATATGAAAAGCCCCGCGGATATTTTTCATTCGCGGGGCTTTTTGCATATAGAGTTCAGCTCTGTTTACTCGTTGCATTTGAAAGCATAGACATTGCCTCCGAAATCGGTTGCGAAGATCATGCTGCCGTTTGTTGACAGGGTGGAGAATAGCGGAGCTCCCGTTTTATGTTTCCATGTCGTTTGCCCGCTTTCCTTATCTATGCCATAGATGATGCCGTCGGATGCTCCGAAGTAAATCGTATCTCCGATGAGTAGGGGGCTCGTTTCGACCGTGGCAGCCGGATGGCGGGAATAGGGAGCCGTATAAACCAGAGCCGGAGATGTCCGGGCTTTCCATCTGACCTCGAATGTCTCACGGTCGAGTGCGACCAGGCCATCAGTCTGCGTCCCGAAAACAATCAGTTTATCCGTGACCAACGGGGTCGAATTGACTTGGACATTGAATGGTAACTCTTTACGGACAATGACTTCCCCCGAATGGCAGTCGATGATAAATAAAGACTGGCGCGAAGTAACATAAAGCAGATTACCGTCACATGCCGGTGTTGCGCCTCTATCCGTGATTCCGTCTTTATCGAGTTTCCAAAGCAACTCTCCCGTTTGTGCGTCGTTGCCGTAGAAGCCTCGCCAGTTGGCGCCTGAAATAACTACTCCGTTTGCCAGCAGAGGAGTCGATGTCGTGGCTTCTCCTTGCGGCCAGCCTTTGTTCAGCCAGACTGCGTCACCCGTTTTACCGTTGTATGCTCCGAATGCCTTTCCACTTCCGGCATAGACAATGCCATTGGCGGCTGTCAGCCCGTCCACAAGGACAGGAAGGCCGGCGACATCCATCTTTTTGTCCCATTTTAGTCTGCCAGTCTGTGAGTCGATGGCGTATAAATAACCTTCCGCATCTTGTGCGAAGACGGTTCCTTCGTCTACGGCAATCGTGTTTTTGATGGAGTTGCGAACCGGATACCTCCATTGTAATTCACCAGTCTTTGCATCCAGAGCGAAGATTGCACCTTCTCCCTTCAAATCTTCATCGAGAGAAGCGACGTACACTTTACCGCCGGCAACGACCGGAGAAGAGAAATACAGGTTGGCATTTACGTTACGGGTCCATGCCAGTCGGGGAGTTTTGCCAATCTCTTCCGGTTGGTATACGAATGAGGAACGGCTGATTGCTGTTTCCCCATTGTTGAACAACGCTTTGGCTGTAATGAAAATCCGTTTGCCTTTACAGTCTGCCGGGAGTTTGGCCATTCCGGACCAATTCCAGTCTGTATTTTGAGTAAGCTGTGTTTCCGGTAGGACAGTATTGCCGTCTACGACGCAACTGTAAGTGACACGTATGGCAGGAGCAACCGCATTGTAGGTGTTGACCGATACCGGAATCTTTCCGTCTGATGTCATTGCACATGCATCATTCGCGATAGAGGCGGTTTCGATGGACTTGTTTATATAGGTATAGCGGAGCATAGTCTGGACATCTCCTTTCCGATCCACGTCTACCACACGGAAAGCGGAAGTCGAGTGGTCGATTCCCCCTTTGTCGAGTGTTGCGGTCGAGATTGTCAGGACATCTCCTTGTTTCCGCACGAAATGATTATGCCAATGGCCGTACAGCCATGCTTTCAGGTTATGTTCGTTCAGGTTAATCTTCTCGTTATCGTCGATACCGAAAACAAACTCGTTCCCGGAAGTCAGCAGGTCATGGTTAAAGACGATGACCGGTTTTCCTGTCGGTACTTGCGCCAGGTCATTCTTTAACCAGCGGTATACGTCTTCTTTTGTATAGCCGGGCTGATGATCTCCTCCTGCCATTGGTGTAACGATGTAGTGGACATTTCCGAAGTCGAAGGAATAATAAACCGGACCGTAAACATTTTCAAAAACCTCTTCTCCATATTTCCCTTTTACAAGGTCATGGTTACCGATGCAGTAGAACATCGGGCAGTCCATGTTTGACGTGTTCATCAGATGGATATGGTTCTTCAATCCATTTTCATAGCAGATATCACCGGTATGGATGATAAATGCGATATTCTCGTTAGCCGCATAATCCCGGATGTTATTCGCCCAGTCTTCTTGGTTTTCCGTATTGAATATCTCGGTATCGGAAATATGGATGAACCTGTGACTGCCATTTGGCTTGATGCGTCCTTTCCAGGGTTGCAGGCCGAAATCGTATGTTTGTCCTGTGCCGTTGATCCGCCGGTAATATTGATTGTTTGTCCTATAGCCGGAAGGAGTGGTGATGAAGATAAATCGTTCCCGTTCGTGTCCGGGAAGTGCATATACTCCTTCGGCATTCGTTTTGACAACGTTCAACCCGTCGGAAACCCGGATGCCTTTTAAGACTTTCTCTCCTTTGTCGTAGATTCCGTTCCGGTTGGAGTCTACATACACGCGGCCTTGATAGGCTGCATGAGCTTCCGTGATTACCGCGCAACTTAGTAATAGCAGTATAAGTTTTTTCTTTTCCATTTATTTATTTCTTTGCAGACAGATTTTCCAAGAACAGGTCCATCATCCGTTTGGCTGCAACGAACGAACTGATCTCGTTATTCAATACCTGCTGCTCCGTGAAGTTCAACATTTTTTCTACCGCCGGATTATGGTAGAACGTTTCGCGGAGTGTATCGTTGATACTTTCGTACATCCAATATTTGGCTTGTTCGTTGCGCTTGTAGTTGAAGTAGCCGTTCTTTTGAGTGAATTCCATATATTCTCCGACCATATCCCAGATTTCTTTAATCCCCAAATTGTAATAACCGGAATAAGTCAATACTTTCGGGCTCCAACTGGATTCGGGGGCCGGAAACAGGTGCAAGGCGTTGCGGAATTGCGCCGCTGCCAGTTTTGCTTTTTCGAGGTTGTCACCATCCGCCTTATTGATGATGATCCCGTCCGCCATCTCCATGATCCCGCGCTTGATGCCTTGCAATTCGTCTCCAGTACCGGCAAGTTGGATCAACAGGAAGAAATCGACCATCGAGTGGACAGCCGTCTCGCTCTGTCCGACACCGACCGTTTCGACAAATACCGTATCGAATCCGGCAGCTTCGCAAAGAACGATCGTTTCACGTGTTTTACGGGCAACGCCACCTAAGGAACCTGCTGATGGCGAAGGACGGATGAAAGCGTTCTTTTCACGGGACAAGGCCTCCATACGGGTTTTGTCGCCGAGGATGCTGCCTTTCGAGCGTTCGCTGCTGGGGTCGATTGCCAGCACAGCCAGTTTACGTCCTTGCCCTATCAAGTGCATGCCGAACGCATCGATCGAGGTGCTCTTACCTGCTCCCGGTACTCCGGTGATGCCGATACGGACAGACTTTCCTGCATGCGGCAGGCATTTTTCGATAATTTCCTGTGCCACTTGCTGGTGTTCGTATTTGGAGCTTTCCACCAGTGTTACCGCCTGGCTGAGGATCGTAATGTTTCCTTTCAGGATACCTTCCACAAATTCGGCAGGCGTATATTCTTTGCGTTGAATCCTTTTTTTCAGATAAGGATTTACGGTCGGTACATCGGCTACTCCCTTGTTCACCTTTAATCCTTTGTACAGATCGTCGTTTTCGGGATGTTCCATAATTTAATTGAAAGTTGAAAGGTGAAGGTTGAAAGGTGGAAGAGGAAGCTGTTTTAACTTTCACCTTTCAACTTTCACCTGGTTATTTATTGGCTGTCACCTTCACAAGCCGTACCGGACCGTTCGGGTCGTTGCATACGAAATTGATGAGGGTTTCCAGTTTTGTCTTTATCTCTTTCGGGCGGACCGTCACTTTGAAAGTGGCTGTCATACCCGGTTTTATTTCTCTTTTGCCACCGGAAACAGCTACGCGTTCGTCTTCGCAGGTCACACTATAGATGACAAGCGGTGATTTTCCTGAGTTGGTAATTTCGATCGTGCCGCTCACCCGACCGCCGACCAGTGGGATGAAACTACTTTTGTCAGGTAGTTTGCCGAAGTCGAGCAAGGTTCCGGATAGCTGGGCTACCGGAGCTTTCGCCTTTTCCGAGACAGTCAGTTTGCTGAAGTCGTCTATGATATTGGCTGCAATGTGCAAATGGCTTTCCGTTCCCTTTTTCTGGCCGACACTTTCGACTGTCAACGGGATTTCGGCAGTCACACGGCCTTTCCGCTTAGCCTCTTTCGCATTTATAAGGATGGATATTTCGCCTGTTTCACCCGGAGCCAGTTTAGCCGGATTGGCTATGATGTTCAGGTAATGGGGTGTCTTTCCTAAATGGATGTTCAGAGATGTCTTTCCTTCATTGATTATGTTGATCTTCTCTCCCAATGTTTCTTCCGGACGGACTGTGCTATAGAGGACATTCTTGGTTTGCAACTTCAAGTCGCCGATGCTGTAAGGATAAATCAGTATGGGTTGAGCCTCTTTAGGAGTAACGTTTCCTTTGATACCCAAGGAGAAGCTGCCTTTTTTGCCGTTACTGTAAATGGCTATGGTCTTGTAGAAAGGGCCGGGACGTCCTTTGGGGTTGTAGGTTACTTTTACTTCTCCGGTCTTTCCCGGAGCGATGGGCTCTTTGGTCCATTCGGGCTGCGTACAGCCGCAAGAAGCTGTGATCCTCGTGATGACAAGCGGACCGTTACCTGTGTTTTTGATCGTAAATATGTGACTTGCCAATCCATCGGATTCCCCAATCGTACCGAAGTTATAGATCAGCTCGTCTGCACTGATTCGGGCGTTATTTTGTGCCGATATACCGCTTATAGCAAACAGTATACCGGCAAGAATAAAGACCAGTTTGTTTCTGTTCAACATTCTTTATCGTCTGGTTTTCCTGTTATTATTCTACTTCTCCCCGGATTGTCAGGATAAAACTACCGGTTTTACCGTTGCTGTATACGGAAATAGTTTTGACAAAAGGACCTGGACGGTCTTTCGGGTTATAAGTGATTTTGATATCACCAGTTTTACCCGGAGCTATCGGTTCCTTTGTCCATTCCGGAGTCGTACAACCGCAAGAGGCGATGACACGTGTCAAGACCAACGGTGCTTCGCCTGAGTTCTTTATTTTAAAAGTGTGCGACACATTGCCGTTCGCTTCCTTGATCGTTCCGAAATCGAAAGAGGTTTCATCTGCCGAGATTACAGCTTTGTTTTGAGCTGAAGCTATTCCTGTTGCCAGCAGGATTGCCATAAAAATAAAAATAATCTGTTTCATTTTCTCTTTTTATTTAGCTATTGTTTAGAATGCAAAGATAATGTTTACTACTGAATTAGTTTCTTTAAAAAATAAAATTCTGCTTCCATCGCGAGTCGGGGATACCGGATTTGTGTGCACTTGCCATCGCTGGGAGTCTCACTCAATCTACCTTGACGATGTTTCCTTCCGTATGCGATACGAATTCCGGCGCATAGAGACATTGGATCGTACTGATTCCTCCTGCATATTCACCAGTGCGTGACACGTATACGGCATATTCTAATACAAAAGTCCCCTGGGGCAGGCGTTCGAAGAAGAAATTCTCCGAAACATCTGTCGGCGACTGGTAATACCAGACCCCGTCCCTGTAGACAGAACCGGAAAGTTGGTCTGCCGGTTCAAAACATCCGGCGCGGAGGTCTTTCAGGAAGACATAATCCATTTCGCGGTCGGTACGGACCACGAGGCGGATGACCACTTTGTCGCCAACACGGAGCGGATCATCCGGGGTGACCGGTCGAAGTTGTTGTTCAGTCCCGTTATTCGTTTCTACGAATAGCAATTTTTCTACGTTCAGGATGCCTTTTTGTTTCTTCACGTCGTTGATGTTCTGGAAATATTGCTCGTAGACAGCTCCCCATGCAGGCGCCGAGCCTTCTTTCCGGATGGAGATGGAGGTTCCTTCGGATGAGGTTGCTTTTTCATCCGATATGGTTACTTTTAGATAGCCGGTGGCCAATTCGCCGCTTGTCGTGCTATAGGTTTGCTTGCCCCATTGGGCGGTGCAAGTGTTGGCTGTGTCCAGCCAGTCGCTGCCTGTCAGAAGCAAAGCATAAATAGCGTTGACCGTAGCCGGGACGGATTCCCAGTTCTGTGTCTGCTTCTGGCTGAGCAACCATTGTTTCATCCGTTCCGTTTTCTGTTTGTCGGGCGAAACTTCATTGAAGAGAGCCATCAACAGGCAATGGGTGTCGATCGGGGAGGCAAAGGCGTTTGCTCTGCTCCGGTTGTTAGCCCAATACATACCTTTGTCCGGAGAGATCGAAGCTGTTTTACGCAGCCAAGTGATAATCTTTCCGGCAATCTCTTTATTCCCATTTCTCCACATGAGCCACGCTATTTCTCCTTTGCCGTGGATGGATTGTTTGTCCCACTGCTTTTCCGCCAGGTTCGTATAGTAGCGGATCGCTTCACGGGCAGAACCCAACTCCGGAATGTCGCGATAATTGCTGCGGACGAACAGATATTCGATTTCTAATGGTGAAATTTCGTTTTTCTGCCAGTTCTTGATCTTTTGTAATGCCTCATAATCGGACTGTATTTGTTTGTCCACGAATGTCAGGGCCTTTATCTGCATCTCTTTTTCCTGCTGGTTATATTCGACTGCATTCAACTCCGTCAGTTGGCTCATCCCTTTCAGAATATAGAGTGTGATCTCCTGACTCGGATACATGCCTTTGAACCAACCCCAGCCTCCATCCGGCGTTTGCAGGTCGAGAAGATGGCGGAGGGCGGTTTCCCGTTCTCCGGTTGCCCGGTTCAGATCGAAAAGGAGGGACAAACGCTGTTTTTGTTCCGTTTCATTGTCCGCTTCCAACACCCAGGGAGTTTCTTGCAGGAGGATGTTTTTCAGTTCTGCATTCTTTTCCAGGTTGGAATAGAGCGTAGAGGCATTTCCGCCCTGTGCTTTCCACTGGCTGATGACCTGCTGGATGCGCGGGTGGGCGGTGGCGATGTAGTTTGCTAACGTATTGCTGTAATAGGAGGCGAACCAGGAAATGACGTTGTCGTTTTCCGGTTGGGATAGGGTCGGCAATGCCTGTACGGCGTACCAGATCGGGTTGGCGGTCAGCTCCAGTGTCGTGCGGAACGGCCGGATACCTTTGCTGTCTTTCAGGCGGATCACTTCTTCGCTTTTGTCGAACAGGTAGAACGGGGTACTTTCCGTTACCAATATCTCATTCGAAAGAACCGGAATCAAATGTTGTTCGCCGTCACTCCCTTTATCCGAATCGGCCACGATACGGCAACCGATGACGCCGCCCGCTGCTGCCGGAACCTTGAACGACCAGCTTACGGTCGTGGTGCTGTCGGCCGGCAGTGTAAACGGTTTCTGCGATTTGGTGAGGCAGATCACCGGCTGGTCGTTGTCCGGATCGAACAGTTCCAGGCTGGCGCGTCCGTCCATAGTGGCAGACGACTGGTTGCTGATTTGTGCCGTGATGGTCACTTCATCGCCCTGGCGCAGGAAGCGCGGAAGGTTAGGGGTTACCATCAACGGTTTGCTGGTGATGATTTCGCGGGACAGGTAGCCGTATTTCAGGTCTTCCGTCTGGGCCAGCAGTTGCAGTTTCCAAGTCGTGTTGCTTTCGGGCATCGTGAAGCTGAACGCTACATCGCCTGCCTCGTCGGTCACTAAGGCCGGATAGAAGAATGCGGTTTCGGCAAAGTTTTCACGAAGTTCGACCGGTTTGTTCGGGAAGAACGGTTTTCCATTTTCTTCCACTTCTTCTTCTGCTATGATATTAGCGACACCCTGGTACGCTTTTACTGCCGGTTCTTCTAGTGGCATACTGTCTTCGGTGATGTTGAGAACTTCGGTTATTGCCGGTGCTGTCCCTGATTTCATGACGGCTCCGGTTGCATAGCGTCGTTCGCTTTGTTCATATTGCCAACCGATTCTCAGTACGTCCTGCCAGTCGAGTCGGTCGTATTGGAACTGTGGGACGTTCAATCTTTTCCGATCTCCTGTTTCGTACCTGCTGCTGTTTGTGAATGCTGTCCCTTCAGAAAAACGAGGAGCATACAGATAAACATATCTTTTAGGAGAGAAAGACCAGCTGAAAGGCAATAACTTGTCCAATGAAGCATCGTACATGCCAGCCAAAACTTCAGCGGAGACGGTCAAGGAATCAGCATCCGTAATACGGAATTTCCAATTTTCCTTGCTTCCCGGCAGCAGGTGGTCACGGAATGTCTTTGCCTGGATATTCAATCTCCGATCCGGTTGCCGGCGTTGAACCGGAACTTGTTTCACATACATCTTGCCGTCTTTGACAAATGTGAAAGACACGGTGAAACCTTCCCCGTCCGTTTCTTTGAACGGGATGCGGAATGTCCGGTTTTCATCGCTCAACCGGATCAGTTTGCGTTCCGTGCATTTATTGTCTGCTGTATAAATTTCATATAATATATGTGTGTCTTTGTCGGATGTTCCGAAAATAAATGCGGCCTCTTCTCCCGGCGCACAGGTCGTGTGCTCATTAACCAGCCAGGTATGCATAAATACGGGTGGCCGTTTATCCTGGCGGTTGTACAAGATGAAATCCTGATTGGCGGAAACTTCTTTTCCGTTGGAGTCGGTCGATTTCACTTCCAGGCGATAGCGTCCGGCGGGAAGTTCGCGGAATACGGCAGGTGATATTTCGTATCCCGTTATGAAAGTTCCAACAGTCACCAGTTTATTGATTTTGTACCGGTCTGCACCGAACATATCCTTTTCTGGCTTTTCGTCCGACAGTGAATAAATCGTGTAACTTCCTTCCGCAGATGTTTTTTGCCTATTCACGGTATAGGCCGTTACCACAGCTTTGGCGGAATCGTTTTCCATTTCCTGTCCAGGCATTTGGATATCCAACAGGATACCTGTATCGCCGACGGAGAATGTATAGCTAGCTTCTTGTGTCTCTCCTTTGCTGTCGGTTAGGGTTGCCGTTACTTCGTAGCTTTGGAAAGCAGGGCGCTTATCTGATGTTTCCGGCCGTTCGGGTATGAAGGAGATCGTGAAGTTTCCTTTATTGTCAATTTTTGCCGTTCCGTTAGCCACCTGCTTGTATGTAGAATCGAACGGGTCCGGCATATAAAAACGTGCCCAGAACGGGCGGCGGGTGATCGTCCAGTTTATCTCACCTTCCTGCAAGTTTATACCGGAGAAAGTTTGTGCTTCGCCTGTCAACTTCACCGGATGGCCGAAAGACACTTCTTCCTTGAGCGGCAGGAAACTGACTTTGAAAGTCGGGCGTTTGTATTCTTCTACCCGGATATTTGTACGAAACCTTTCTGTGACAAGCGTGAAGTTCCCGCTCAAAGTCTGTGCCGGGATGGTGAACTCGCCGTTGAAGGAACCGAACCGGTCGGTCTTGAATTCTTTGCTGGCTACTTCTTTATAGTTGGCATCCCGTAGGGTGACGGTATAGGAGCGTCCAGCCACAGCATGCGGGTTGTTCGTATCTTTTACATAAGCGATCCCTTTGAAGAAGACGTTTTGTCCCGGCCGGTAGATGCCCCGGTCCGTAAAGAGTGACAAATCGACTGTCTCCTTTTCCTGTCTGGAGCGGGAAGTGCCGTAAGGGTATATATTTGTGATGATGGAAGAGGAGTCTTCGCGGAACACCGGACGTATGTGTTCGATCTTCTTTTTGACAGGAAGGACGGCGATCCCCAACCGGTCTGTTTTGACTTCTCCCTGGCGTTGGATGGTTCCGTTCATCATGTTGGTTTTGTAATAGATGACGGTTGCCCCTTCGATCGGTTTGCCGCTTTCGAGGTCGGTGACAAGTACTTCCGGGTTGTTTGTCTGGCTACGGGTGAGGGCTGCCAGGCGGCTGACGCTGAAACGGTTGGATACTGTCAGCTGCTTGCCGGGAACCGTGATCACATATTCGTATAGTCCCAACCTGTCCATCGGAATGGCCAGCGTGGAATCGGCTTCGGTGTATGAGTTGGCGAGATTCATTTTGAATGTGACCTCTTTTACCAGCTCTCCCCGCATGCTTTTACTGTTCTTGCCGTAATTCCGCCAGGCATCTTCCGGCTGGCGAAGGCTTTTGTAGATGCGCACAACTAACTGGGGCGTGTTGACATACTTGATTTGCAACGTAAGGTCCTTACCCGGATACACATTGTTGTCGGATTGGATATTCAGGACCGGCATTTCCATTTCGTTTAACTGGTTCTTGAAAACGTTTATGCGGTCGTATTTGGGATATTGCGCGATACTTTCTTTGCAGAGCGAATAAATGAGCGCCTGGATGGAGTCTTGGTGAGCCTTGTTGCCTTGATAACGTTCCCGTTGGAGAAGATTCATCTCGGCAATGCGTATTTCGGCGGCAAACGGCTCTTTGCCGTATACATTATACAAACTGTCCAACGTGTTTCTGTAGTCGTTGGTGTTTGTAGACTGGCTGTCGTATTTATATTGCCAGTAGTCCAGTTCGTCCAGTAATAAGGCTTTTTTCTCCGGTTGTGTACGGCGGAAGTCGATCACATCTTCATACCATTTATCCGACGGCTGTATGTCGATCGCCCGGAAAGCCAGGAAATCATACAGAGTAGGGCGAAGTTGAGGCGTGTCTTTCCCTTTTTTCAGAATCAGGTTATATTGGCTGACCGGTGTTTGTTGCAGCAACCGAGCCGGTTGGAGAGATAGTGTCAGTTCCTGTTTGATCTTTTCTCTGAACAGATTGGAGGTCCATTCCCGGATATCATCGGGAACATAGCCTGCCAGTTCGGTCCGCTGGTTGACGTTCCAACGGTTTTGCATATAATAGTTGTTATACATCTCCGCGATCATGGAGTGGAGTATGGCTACAGATGCGGAGTCGGGACATGTATCGGCATAAGTTTCCACCTCTTTGATCAGTTCGGGGAATGTATTGACGTCTTTTTCCAGTTGATTTTTCATCCGGGTGATAAGCGCTTGGATCAATGCCGGAGTGTTTTTCGTTTGGATGGCTTCTATGATAGCCTTTTCGTTGGTGGATACCTGATTTGCTTTCACGTAGAAGATCGTGGATACTATTCCGCATGCGATCAGGGCTAAAACAATAATTGCTCTTATCTTCATATCTTTCAGATTTATGATTTCGGATTTATGAAGTATGACTGATAAATCATAAATTATAAATCCGAACCCGTTTCTTATATAGATACAAAGAAAGAGCAAAAAGTTGTAAAATTACCGTTAATTAGGAGTAATTTTATTTTTTACGGACGTAGGTCAGGAATGTGTAAGGATACGGATTTTTCTCGTCGGCGGGAAATTCCTGTCGTTCCACCTCTTCCCACAGATCCCAGTTGACAACCGGGAAAAATGCGTCTGCATCCGGAAACTCCCCGTGAATACGGGTCAGATACATCTTGTCGGCAATCCCTAATCCTTGTCTGTAAACCAGAGAACCTCCGATGATGAAGATGTTTTCTTCCTTTTCGCAGATATCCAGTGCGTCATGCATGGATTCGCAGGCAAAGCAATTGATGAAACCTGCTTCAGGCATCGTCGTCAGCACGACATTTTTACGGTTGGGCAATCCGCCTTTTGGCAAAGATTCGAAAGTTTTACGCCCCATTATTACGGCGTGTCCTGTTGTCAGGTCTTTAAAACGCTTCATGTCTGCCGGCATGTGCCAGAGCAGACCCAGATTCTTCCCGATCGCATTGTTGTCGGAAATCGCTGCTA
>OKRX01001268.1_pt1 | contig 18970 bp, 15 predicted proteins | sample 1601241 | NCBI WGS metagenome assembly OKRX01 (sample SAMEA3541500, study PRJEB24748) | human gut metagenome | biome: human gut; feature: human-associated habitat; material: faeces | place: China | collected 2012
TTGGCAAACCAGCTTGCGGCAAGGCGCTGTTTTTCTTTCATCTGACGTTGCAGGCTATCACCGGTGATCAGCCGTAACGCCTGATTCGGGCAAGCGCGAACGCAGGCCGGACCTTCTGGCAAGAAATCACACAGGTCGCATTTCACCGCGACGGTCTGGACACCAGGTTCCCAGCGCAGCAAAGCATGTTGTGTTGGCGCGTTTTCTTCGCCGTCTTTGAGTGAGCCTTCAGCCTGAAAAACATATTGCGCATGGGCATTCACCGGACGGCTTCCTGAAGCGCTGATTGCGCCAAATGGGCAGACCACGGCGCAAAGCTTGCAGCCAATACAGAGGCTTTCGTTGAGTTGGATCGCATCATCCCTCTGAGAGATGGCATTGACCGGGCAGACCTGCAGGCAAGGGGCTTCCTCACAGTGATGACACACGACAGTGATTGTGGACGTCTTCGCCAGGGCCAGGCGCGGGTGTTGCTGTAAACCTTGCGTTTTATGCACGTCCGAACAGGCAGCGAGACAGGTATTACATCCTGTACACCACAGTGGTTCGGCCACCACAAAGCGGTTCATGTCGGCTCCTTGAAAATGATATGAAACATTGCATTTCATATTGCATAAAGGATGCCATTCTGATTAACTCAATATATTCAATAAGTTATGTATTAACTGGATTCTGAACGGTACAAAAATGATGGTCATTAACGTTCAGCAAAAAATGGATTCGACACCCGTGTCGCAGGGGAAAGCGAGAATGTGATCTTGATCACGAGAAGTGAGGTATGCTGGCCGCAAGCGCAGCCAGCACGGAATGGAGCAAAGTAATCAGGCGTGTTCTTTCAGCCAGTTCAGCACAACGTCGTGGTGATTGCTGGTTTTGAAATCGTCAAAGACATGTTCGATTTTGCCATCAGCGTCAATCAGGAAGCTGATGCGATGAATACCATCGTAGGTTTTGCCCATGAAGGACTTTTCACCCCAGACGCCGAATTGTTCGCACACCTGGTGGTCCTCATCAGACAGGAGCGTAAAGTTAAGCAGCTCTTTTTCCGCAAAACGGGAGAGTTTTTCGGGTTTATCGGTGCTGATACCCAGCACATCAACGCCCGCTTTTTTCAACTCATCCATGTTATCGCGTAAGCCGCAGGCCTGTACGGTACAGCCGGGGGTCATGGCTTTCGGGTAGAAATAAACCAGAACACGCTGTCCCTGGAAGTCGGTCAAATTAACTTGTTCTCCGTCTTGATCCGGCAAGCTAAATTTCGGTGCGATATCACCGGCTTTCAGTGGATTCATTACTTAACTCCATCCTGTTCATCATGTTGGGAATAATTGACGACGTTAATACTGCCTTGTGCATTGAGTTCTGTACATAGGGCTTTGAACGCTTGCTCAATATTTGCTGCGTCCGCAGATGCGGGGCTGTGGGCGGTTATCTGAATATGCAACTGCGCAGCCCGTTCATTTTCAGCAGGTTGCGTGCGCGACACCAGCTCCGCAATGTTCATATGATGCGCGTCGAAAAGTGCTGTGAAGCGTTCAATTAAATGCGGGGAGTCTGCCACATCGACCTGAACCCAGACAGATGCTGGCATTGGCGGACGCGGACGCGCCGTCGTGCGCTTCATCACGATTAAAAGATCCAGTTCGGCACCTTTCAACGGTAACGTTGATTCAATCAGAGTAATGGCATTCCATGAACCGGAAAGCAGCATAATAAACGTGAACTCTTCTCCCAGCATCGCCAGGCGACTGTCTTCAATATTACAGCCGCAACTACTGACATGACGGGTGATGGTGTTCACAATTCCAGGGCGATCGGCACCCAACGCAGTGATCACCAGATAATGTTGCGATGACAGTGTCAAACTGGTTATTCCTTTAAGGGGTGAGTTGTTCTTAAGGAAAGCATAAAAAAAACATGCATACAACAATCAGAACGGTTCTGTCTGCTTGCTTTTAATGCCATACCAAACGTACCATTGAGACACTTGTTTGCACAGAGGATGGCCCATGTTCACGGGAAGTATTGTCGCGATTGTTACTCCGATGGATGAAAAAGGTAATGTCTGTCGGGCTAGCTTGAAAAAACTGATTGATTATCATGTCGCCAGCGGTACTTCGGCGATCGTTTCTGTTGGCACCACTGGCGAGTCCGCTACCTTAAATCATGACGAACATGCTGATGTGGTGATGATGACGCTGGAGCTGGCTGACGGGCGCATTCCGGTGATTGCCGGGACCGGTGCTAACGCTACTGCGGAAGCCATTAGCCTGACGCAGCGCTTCAATGACAGCGGTATCGTCGGCTGCCTGACGGTAACCCCTTACTACAATCGTCCGTCGCAAGAAGGTTTGTATCAGCATTTCAAAGCCATCGCTGAACATACTGACCTGCCGCAAATTCTGTATAATGTGCCGTCCCGTACTGGCTGCGATCTGCTCCCGGAAACGGTGGGCCGTCTGGCGAAAGTAAAAAATATTATCGGAATCAAAGAGGCAACAGGGAACTTAACGCGTGTAAACCAGATCAAAGAGCTGGTTTCAGATGATTTTGTTCTGCTGAGCGGCGATGATGCGAGCGCGCTGGACTTCATGCAATTAGGCGGTCATGGGGTTATTTCCGTTACGGCTAACGTCGCAGCGCGTGATATGGCCCAGATGTGCAAACTGGCAGCAGAAGGGCATTTTGCCGAGGCACGCGTTATTAATCAGCGTCTGATGCCATTACACAACAAACTATTTGTCGAACCCAATCCAATCCCGGTGAAATGGGCATGTAAGGAACTGGGTCTTGTGGCGACCGATACGCTGCGCCTGCCAATGACACCAATCACCGACAGTGGTCGTGAGACGGTCAGAGCGGCGCTTAAGCATGCCGGTTTGCTGTAAAGTTTAGGGAGATTTGATGGCTTACTCTGTTCAAAAGTCGCGCCTGGCAAAGGTTGCGGGTGTTTCGCTTGTTTTATTACTCGCTGCCTGTAGTTCTGACTCACGCTATAAGCGTCAGGTCAGTGGTGATGAAGCCTACCTGGAAGCGGCACCGCTTGCGGAGCTTCATGCCCCGGCTGGAATGATTTTGCCGGTGACCTCCGGTGATTATGCAATCCCGGTGACCAACGGTAGTGGTGCTGTCGGTAAGGCGCTGGACATTCGTCCACCAGCCCAGCCGCTGGCACTGGTTTCTGGCGCGCGTACCCAGTTCACGGGCGATACCGCTTCATTGCTGGTGGAAAATGGTCGTGGCAATACTCTGTGGCCGCAGGTGGTTAGCGTGCTGCAGGCGAAAAACTACACCATCACCCAACGTGATGATGCTGGTCAGACACTGACCACCGATTGGGTACAATGGAACCGTCTGGACGAAGACGAGCAGTATCGTGGTCGTTATCAAATCTCTGTTAAGCCGCAGGGTTATCAGCAGGCGGTTACGGTTAAACTGCTGAACCTGGAACAGGCGGGCAAACCGGTTGCAGACGCGGCTTCCATGCAGCGTTACAGCACGGAGATGATGAACGTTATTTCCGCCGGTCTGGATAAATCTGCCACTGACGCCGCGAACGCTGCGCAAAATCGTGCCTCCACCACTATGGACGTACAAAGTGCAGCTGATGACACCGGTTTACCAATGCTGGTCGTACGCGGGCCGTTCAATGTGGTTTGGCAACGTCTGCCAGCGGCGCTGGAAAAAGTGGGCATGAAAGTGACCGACAGCACCCGTTCGCAGGGCAACATGGCCGTAACTTATAAGCCGCTGTCTGACAGCGACTGGCAGGAACTGGGCGCGAGCGATCCAGGCCTGGCATCCGGTGACTATAAACTGCAGGTTGGCGATTTAGATAACCGCAGCAGCCTACAGTTCATCGATCCGAAAGGTCATACTCTGACTCAGAGTCAGAACGACGCGCTGGTAGCTGTCTTCCAGGCTGCGTTTAGCAAGTAAAAATACAGGGCTGGAATCATCCGGCCCTTTTTTCTGATATGATACGCAAACGTGTGCGTCTGCAGGAAAACGCGATTTTAGCGGTAATTCGCACGAAATTTGTTTGTCGGACGTAGGTCGGATAAGGCGTTCACGCCGCATCCGACAAAACATCCGGCACACCAGACAGCAAAAGATTTTAAAACGTTAATTCACACCCAGGAGTGATAAAGATGCAAAAGCAAGCTGAGTTGTATCGTGGTAAAGCGAAAACCGTATACAGCACGGAAAACCCGGACCTGTTGGTGCTCGAATTCCGCAATGATACGTCAGCAGGGGATGGCGCGCGCATTGAGCAGTTTGATCGCAAAGGTATGGTGAACAACAAGTTCAACTACTTCATTATGAGCAAACTGGCTGAAGCGGGTATCCCGACTCAAATGGAGCGTCTGCTCTCCGATACCGAATGTCTGGTGAAAAAGCTGGATATGGTGCCGGTTGAGTGTGTCGTGCGTAACCGTGCTGCTGGCTCTCTGGTGAAACGTCTTGGAATCGAAGAAGGTATTGAGCTGAACCCGCCACTGTTCGATCTGTTCCTGAAAAACGACGCCATGCACGATCCGATGGTCAACGAATCTTACTGCGAAACCTTTGGCTGGGTGAGCAAAGAGAATCTGGCGCGTATGAAAGAGCTGACCTACAAAGCGAACGACGTGCTGAAAAAACTGTTCGATGATGCTGGTCTGATTCTGGTCGACTTCAAGCTGGAATTTGGTCTGTACAAAGGCGAAGTGGTTCTGGGCGATGAGTTCTCCCCGGACGGCAGCCGCCTGTGGGACAAAGAAACGCTGGAGAAAATGGATAAAGACCGTTTCCGCCAGAGCCTCGGTGGCCTGATCGAAGCCTATGAAGCCGTCGCCCGCCGCCTGGGTGTACAGCTGGACTGATTTTTCTGTTCATCATCTTGCCGTGCAGCTGGCACGGCAAGACAACCGCTCTCATAAGATGAGTATTGAACGCTCATTCCTCCGCCATTTCATCCCGCTTTCCTGTGGTAATCTTCCTCTGAACCACCTACGATCATTTCTATAATGAATATAATGTTGAGGTATCTATGCGTTGGCAAGGGCGACGTGAAAGTGACAATGTTGAAGACAGGCGCAATAGCTCCGGCGGCCCGTCAATGGGCGGTCCCGGTTTTCGCCTGCCAAGCGGTAAAGGCGGGCTGATTTTACTGATAGTCGTGCTGGTTGCAGGCTACTATGGCGTTGATTTTACCGGGTTGATGACCGGACAGCCGGTTTCCCAACAGCAATCAACGCGGTCAATTAGCCCTAATGAAGACGAAGCCGCAAAATTCACCTCGGTGATTCTGGCAACCACGGAAGACACCTGGGGACAGCAATTCGAGAAGATGGGTAAAACCTATCAGCAACCGAAGCTGGTCATGTACCGTGGAATGACGCGTACCGGCTGCGGGGCGGGCCAGTCCATAATGGGGCCATTCTATTGCCCGGCGGATGGCACAGTTTATATCGATCTCTCCTTCTATGATGACATGAAAGACAAACTTGGCGCGGATGGCGATTTTGCCCAGGGGTACGTTATCGCTCATGAAGTCGGTCATCATGTGCAGAAACTGTTAGGCATCGAGCCGAAAATTCGTCAACTGCAACAAAACGCGACGCAGGCGGAAGTAAACCGCTTATCTGTGCGTATGGAACTCCAGGCCGACTGTTTTGCCGGTGTCTGGGGGCATAGTATGCAGCAGCAAGGTGTTCTGGAAACCGGCGATCTGGAAGAGGCGCTGAACGCGGCGCAGGCCATCGGCGATGACCGTTTACAACAGCAAAGTCAGGGGCGAGTAGTACCAGACAGTTTCACTCATGGCACTTCTCAGCAACGCTACAGCTGGTTTAAACGTGGTTTCGACAGCGGCGATCCGGCACAATGCAATACTTTTGGTAAAAGCATTTAACTTCCGGGGCAGGGATGGCTGAACTGACTGCGCTTCACACATTAACAGCGCAAATGAAACGTGAAGGGATCCGCCGCTTGCTGGTGTTGAGCGGGGAAGAGGGTTGGTGTTTTGATCATGCGCTTAAGTTGCGTGATGCCTTACCTGGCGACTGGCTGTGGATTTCGCCGCAGCCAGATGCTGAAAACCACTGTTCACCCTCGGCGCTACAAACTTTACTTGGGCGCGAGTTCCGGCATGCGGTATTCGACGCCCGCCACGGCTTTGATGCCGCTGCCTTTGCCGCACTTAGCGGAACGTTGAAAGCGGGAAGTTGGCTGGTTTTGTTACTCCCTGTATGGGAAGAGTGGGAAAACCAACCTGATGCCGACTCGCTGCGCTGGAGTGATTGCCCTGACCCTATTGCGACGCCGCATTTTGTCCAGCATCTCAAACGCGTACTTACGGCGGATAACGAGGCTATCCTCTGGCGGCAAAACCAGCCGTTCTCGTTGGCGCATTTTACTCCCCGTACTGACTGGCACCCCGCTACCGGCGCACCACAACCAGAACAACAGCAACTCTTACAGCAGCTACTGACCATGCCGCCGGGCGTGGCAGCGGTAACGGCTGCGCGTGGGCGCGGTAAGTCGGCGTTGGCAGGGCAACTCATTTCTCGTATTGCGGGCAGAGCGATTGTCACCGCGCCCGCAAAAGCGGCAACGGATGTACTGGCACAATTTGCGGGCGAGAAGTTTCGCTTTATTGCGCCGGATGCCTTGTTAGCCAGCGATGAGCAAGCCGACTGGCTGGTGGTCGATGAAGCCGCAGCTATACCTGCGCCGTTGTTGTATCAACTGGTATCGCGTTTTCCTCGAACGTTGTTAACCACTACGGTGCAGGGCTACGAAGGCACCGGACGTGGTTTTTTGCTGAAATTTTGCGCTCGCTTTCCGCATTTACACCGTTTTGAACTACAACAGCCGATCCGTTGGGCGCAGGGATGCCCGCTGGAAAAAATGGTCAGCGAGGCACTGGTTTTTGACGATGAAAACTTCACCCATACACCACAAGGCAATATTGTCATTTCCGCATTTGAACAGACGTTATGGCAAAGCGATCCAGAAACGCCGTTAAAGGTTTATCAATTATTGTCTGGTGCGCACTACCGGACTTCGCCGCTGGATTTACGCCGCATGATGGATGCACCAGGTCAACATTTTTTACAGGCGGCTGGCGAAAACGAGATTGCCGGAGCGCTGTGTCTGGTGGATGAGGGTGGATTATCTCAACAACTCAGTCAGGCGGTATGGGCAGGTTTTCGTCGCCCGCGGGGTAATCTGGTGGCCCAGTCGCTGGCGGCGCACGGCAACAATCCACTGGCGGCGACATTGCGTGGACGGCGGGTCAGCCGGATAGCAGTTCATCCGGCTCGTCAGCGGGAAGGCACAGGGCGGCAACTTATTGCTGGTGCTTTGCAATATATTCATGACCTCGACTATCTTTCGGTGAGTTTTGGTTACACCGAGGAGTTATGGCGTTTCTGGCAACGCTGCGGTTTTGTGCTGGTGCGAATGGGTAATCATCGTGAAGCCAGCAGCGGTTGCTATACGGCGATGGCGCTGTTACCGATGAGTGATGCGGGTAAACAGCTGGCTGAACGTGAGCATTACCGTTTACGTCGCGATGCGCAAGCTCTCGCGCAGTGGAATGGCGAAATGCTTCCTGTTGATCCACTAAACGATGCCGTCCTTTCTGACGACGACTGGCTTGAACTGGCCGGTTTTGCTTTCGCTCATCGTCCGCTATTAACGTCGTTAGGTTGCTTAATGCGTCTGTTACAAACCAGCGAACTGGCATTACCGGCGCTGCGTGGGCGTTTACAGAAAAACGCCAGTGACGCGCAGTTATGTACCACACTTAAACTTTCAGGCCGTAAGCTGTTACTGGTCCGTCAACGCGAAGAAGCCGCGCAGGCGCTATTCGCACTTGATGATGTTTGCACTGAGCGTCTGCGCGATCGCATAACGCAATGGCAATTTTTTCACTGACTCCTTCAATTTTCTCCCATGGTCATTGTGAGTCAGCGGCGTAAAATTAATGACATCAGTTAAGGAGTTCGCCATGAAACATGACCATTTTGTTGTTCAAAGCCCGGATAAACCAGCACAACAGTTGTTACTGCTTTTCCACGGTGTCGGGGATAACCCGGTGGCAATGGGGGAAATAGGTAGCTGGTTTGCGCCGCTGTTTCCTGATGCGCTGGTAGTGAGTGTCGGTGGCGCGGAGCCGAGCGGTAATCCGGCGGGGCGTCAGTGGTTTTCGGTGCAGGGTATTACGGAAGATAATCGCCAGGCGCGTGTGGATGCGATCATGCCGACGTTTATTGAGACGGTGCGCTACTGGCAGAAACAAAGCGGAGTAGGGGCTAATGCCACGGCGCTAATCGGTTTCTCACAAGGCGCGATTATGGCGCTGGAGAGCATTAAAGCCGAACCGGGCCTTGCTTCGCGCGTCATTGCCTTCAACGGACGCTACGCGAGCCTGCCGGAAACAGCGTCTACAGCCACAACAATTCATTTGATTCATGGCGGTGAAGATCCGGTTATCGATCTGGCGCATGCGGTTGCGGCGCAGGAAGCGTTAATCAGTGCCGGTGGCGATGTGACGCTGGATATCGTGGAGGATTTAGGCCATGCGATCGACAATCGCAGTATGCAATTAGCCCTGGATCACTTGCGTTATACCATTCCGAAACATTATTTCGACGAAGCGCTAAGTGGCGGTAAGCCTGGCGATGATGATGTGATTGAAATGATGTAAAAGACAGATTACCTGGCCTGATAAGACGCGTGAGCGTCGCATCAGGCATCGTTCACCATTGCCGGATGCGGCGTTAACGCCTTATCCGGCCACTTAGCTTACTTCTTCGGTTGATCCTTTTTCGGCCAGTCGTCGTCATCGTCCCATTTATCGTTGAAATCACGATGCGGGGGAAGCTCCGGCTTGTTGGCGAGAAATTTCTTATGGTCGACGCGCTTGAGATCTTTAATCACGTTCAGCAGGACGCCTACCAAAAAGACAATCACCAGAATCCACCAATATTTAGCCAGCCAGTCCATGCTTATTTCCTCTTGCAGAACCACTCATCAGGCGACGAGCTGTTCCATGATACGTTGATACATACGGGCAAGTAGCTGCAGGTCGGCAGCGTTCACACATTCATTAATTTTATGAATAGTGGCATTGACCGGCCCGAGTTCCACCACCTGCGCCCCCATGCGGGCAATAAAGCGCCCGTCGGACGTTCCGCCTGTGGTCAGTAGCTGCGGTTTAATTTCATTATAGTGCTCAACCGCGTTAACGACCGCATCCACCAGTTTACCGCGCGCGGTCAAAAATGGCTGCCCGGAAAGCCACCAATCCACCGTATAGCGCAGTTGATGTTTTTCAAGCAGGGCAAGTACCTGCGCTTTGATCATCTCATCAGTCAGTTCGGTGCTGAAGCGGAAGTTAAACTGCACAAACAGTTCACCCGGAATAACGTTGTTACTGCCCGTTCCCGCCTGAATATTGGCAATCTGCATACTGGTCGCCGGGAAGAATTCATTGCCCTGATCCCACTCAATAGCCACTAATTCATTAAGGAAAGGTGCTGCGCGATGTACCGGATTGTCAGCCAGATGTGGGTAGGCAACATGCCCCTGAACGCCATGAATGGTAAGGTTGCAGGTTAATGATCCGCGACGACCATTTTTCACCACATCACCTACCACTTCGATACTCGACGGTTCGCCAACCAGGCAGTAATCGAGACGCTCATTACGTGCCATTAACGCTTCGACGACTTTTACCGTACCGTTGTGGGCACTGGCTTCTTCATCAGAGGTGATCAGAAATGCCAGTCGTCCCGTATGGTTGGGATGTTGTGCGACAAAGCGTTCTGCCGCTACCACCATCGCCGCCAGCGAGCCTTTCATATCTGCCGCACCGCGCCCGAATAACATGCCATCACGAATGGTGGGTTCAAACGGCGGATTGATCCAACGGTCGGCGTCGCCAGGCGGCACCACGTCGGTATGCCCGGCAAAGGCTAACGTTTCACCCTGCCCACGCCATGCCCAAAAATTCTGCGTGTCGGCAAAGTCCATGCGTTCAACGGTAAAACCGATCGCCTGCAAACGTTCAATCAACAAAGCCTGGCATCCTGCATCATCAGGACTCAGGGAAGGGCGGCGAATAAGCTGTTGTGTCAGCTCAATAACCGGGCACGACATAGACTACACCTCATGGAAAAATTGCTGATAACTGGATTCACTGAAACCCAGCAGCATAGGCTTACCAGGCGCGCAGAGCAATGGACGTTTGATAATTGCAGGCATTTCAGTCATTAATGCCGCCGCAGAGGCCGCATCGGTGATTTTATTGCGGGTGGTTTCGTCCAGTTTACGCCAGGTTGTACCACGGGTGTTGAGTAACGCTTCCCAGCCTAATTCGTTGATAAAATCGTTCAATAATTCGCTGTCCAGCCCATCGACGCGGTAATCATGAAAACGATAGTCGATGTTATTAGCTTCCAGCCAACGGCGAGCCTTCTTAATGGTGTCGCAATTTTTGATGCCGTAAAGTGTAACCATAATGAATCCTTTTTCGATTTATGAGAATAAATACTCATTTAAAGGTGAAAACATTTTGCCTGCAAATGATTATCAGGAAATATAACATTATCGAAGTATTCAAATTAACAACCATTAAATAACATTAAACATTTTTAACGTAAACATTAAGAATATTCATCTTGTTATCTGTCTGTATTTTAACCAGAATTAAATCAGTATTAGATGCCGTATGAATATCTCGAAATGTTGCTGTGTATCACATACAAATCATCACCGCAGGACCATAGTATTTACATAAGATTTGTCCCCCGGAGGTAGTCATCGCAGCAATCGAGTAAATTAGCTTCACCACGGTATATTGTTTCCGTAGAATACCCATAATTATAAGAGAGGTTGTTATGATTGAACGTGAACTGGGGAACTGGAAAGATTTTATTGAAGGCATGCTTCGTAAATAAATTTCCGCAATGTGAGCAGGGGAATAACGCGACAAAGTACAAACAGCAAGAATCCGCTGAGCAGGTTCTTAATCGGAAAGTTGAAAAAGGCGACACATTGGCATGTCGCCTTTTTTATTGCTTATTCCGGGCGCGGCTTCAGCGGGAAGCGGCGGCGCACCAGCACAAAGAACAGCGGCACGAAGTAAATAGCCAGAATAGTGGCCGAAATCATCCCGCCCATTACGCCAGTACCCACCGCATGCTGACCACCGGAACCGGCACCCGTGCTGGTTGCCATTGGCAATACGCCGAAGATAAATGCCAGCGAGGTCATCAGAATCGGGCGTAAACGCTGACGGCAGGCGTGGAGCGTCGCTTCAAACAGGTCGTGGCCTTTTTGGTTCATCTCGTTAGCAAACTCGACGATCAGGATGGCGTTTTTCGCCGATAAACCAATGACCGTTAACAGGCCCACCTGGAAGTAAACGTCGTTTTCCAGCCCGCGCATCCAGGTTGCCAGCAGCGCGCCGATTACCCCCAGCGGCACGACCAGCATTACCGAGAACGGCACCGACCAGCTTTCATACAACGCAGCCAGACACAGGAATACCACCAGCAAGGAAATGGCGTACAGCGCCGGAGCCTGCGCGCCGGAAAGCCGCTCCTGATACGACATCGCCGTCCACTCCAGACCAAAGCCGTTTGGCAGCTGCTTCACTAACGATTCCATAATATCCATCGCCGTACCGGTACTGACCCCCGGTGCGGCTTCCCCAACAATCTCAACCGCAGAATAACCGTTATAGCGTTCCAGACGCGGCGAGCCTGTTTCCCAGCGTGAGGTCGCGAAAGCAGAGAAGGGCCCCATGCCGCCATCTTTATTTCGGACATACCAGAGATTGATGTCATCTGGCAGCATGCGATACGGCGCAGCTGCCTGCACATAGACTTTCTTCACGCGACCGCGATCCATAAAGTCATTCACATAGCTCGAACCCCAGGCGGTTTGCAGTGTGTCGTTAATATCGTCGATAGCAACGCCCAGCGCCTGAGCTTTACGCTGGTCGATATCAATCTGCAACTGCGGACTGTCGTCGAGGCCGTTATGGCGCACACGGGTTAGCTCCGGGTTTTCCGCTGCCAGCGCCAGCAACTGGTTTCGTGCTGCCATCAGCGCATCGTGACCCGCTCCAGCGTGGTCCTGCAACTCCATATCAAAACCCGCAGAACTACCAAGACCGCTAATTGCTGGCGGGCTGCTGGCGATAACGCGAGCTTCTTTAATTTGGTTAAACGCCTTCGTTGCACGCTCGATAATGGCAAACGAGGTGCCGGTCTTACTGTCGCGTTCGCTCCAGTCTTTCAGGCGGATAAACATTCGCGCCACGTTTTGCCCGTTACCCCCAGGGCCAGAACCCACGGTGGCAAACACCGACATGATGTTGTCTTTTTCATGGGTGAAGTAGTATTTCTCGATTTGCTCAACGACTTTCAGGGTCTGTTGTTGCGTTGAACCGCTGGGCAACTGTACCGAGGTAGTAAACATGCCACGGTCTTCCAGCGGTAAGAACGACGTCGGCAAACGCAGGAACAGGAACACCATGCCGCCAAGCAGCAGGACATAAATCACAATCCAGCGCAGGCTACGGTGGAGAATTTTCGCCACCCCTTTTTCGTAGCGTTCGGCGTTGCGGTTAAACATCTGGTTAAACCAGGCAAAAAAGCCTTTTTGCCCGTGATGCTCACCTTTTTTCAGTGGCTTAAGTAGCGTGGCACACAGAGCAGGAGTGAGGATCATCGCTACCAGTACTGACAGCACCATCGCCGCAACAATGGTAATAGAGAACTGGCGATAGATGGCACCGGTGGTGCCGCCGAAGAAGGCCATTGGCACAAATACCGCCGAAAGCACCATCGCAATCCCGACCAGTGCCCCCTGGATCTGCCCCATCGATTTACGTGTGGCTTCGCGAGGAGTGAGTCCTTCCTCACTCATAATACGTTCGACGTTTTCCACCACCACGATGGCGTCATCCACCAGCAGACCGATCGCCAGCACCATCGCGAACATGGTTAAGGTGTTGACGCTGTAACCGAAGGCGTAAAGTACGGAGAAGGTTCCCATCAACACCACCGGCACGGCGATAGTGGGTATCAGCGTGGCGCGGAAGTTTTGCAGGAACAGATACATAACGAGGAAAACCAGGGCGATAGCTTCCAGAAGCGTTTTCACCACGTCTTCAATGGAGGCTTTAACAAACGAGGTGGTTTCATACGCCACCTTGTATTCCAGTCCATGCGGGAAATACTGCGCCAGCTCGTCGAGACGATTGAGCACCAGCTCCGCTGTCGCCATTTCGTTCGCGCCGGAGGCCAGTTTAACCCCCAGCCCGGAGGCTGGCTTACCATTGAAGCGGCTAAGATAATCGTATTTCTCCGCCCCCATTTCGACGGTGGCGACATCGCCCAGCCTTACCTCTGAGCCGTCCTGATTGACCCGCAAGGTGATATCGCGGAACTGTTCTGGTGTTTGCAGCAGTGACTGGGCGTTAATGGTGGCGTTGAGCGCCTGCTTATCGACGGAAGGCGTACCACCAAGTTGCCCAACCGCAATCTGCGCGTTCTGTGATTCAATGGCATCGGTGACATCTTTAGCCGTCATCTGGAAACTGTTGAGTTTCGCCGGGTCCAGCCAGATACGCATGGAATATTGCGAACCATAGGCATCGATATCCCCGACGCCATTCACGCGGCTTAACGGGTCCTGAATATTACTGGCAACATAATCGGCAATATCCTGTTTATCCATCGAACCATCGGTAGAGACGAAGGCAATGGTCAGAATGTTGGTATCGCCGGTTTTACGCACCGTCACGCCCTGATTTTGCACCGCCTGCGGTAACTTTCGCATGGCTGATTGCAGCTGGTTTTGTACTTGCTGCACGGCTTCGTCCGGATCGGTGCCTGCTTTAAAACTTAACGTGACAGATGCCTGACCGGTGCCGCTGCTCTGAGATGACATATACATGAGATTATCGAGGCCGGTCATATTTTGCTCGATAACCTGGGTCACGGTGTTTTCCAGCGTCTGGGCCGATGCGCCGGGATAGTTAGCGGTCACTCGCACATTCGGTGGCGCGAGATCGGGGTATTGTTCAACGGGCAATGAAAAAATCGCCAGGGTACCTGTCAGACACAACAGGATTGCCAGCACCCAGGCAAAAATGGGGCGATCAATAAAGAAATTCGCCATTAAAAGAGGACCTCGTGTTTCTGCGTATCGTTGTAGGCTTGGCTTGCTTCACTGTAGCGGCAAGGTACGAGCCAATCGTGGAGAAAAAAAGGAGTTAATGTAAATTATCATGCCCTTTTATACTGAACCTTAAGTGCAAGTATTCTTTGGTCAGTAGGAGGCATTACATTAACTGACTTTCCTCACCCTCCGCAGAGCGAAAGCTAATACTCACTAACGTGCCGCCGCCGGAAGGTTGTGAAAAAGTCAGCGTCCCACCCAATCTTTCCGCGCGTTCGCGCATGATATTCAGACCATAATGGCCTTCGGGTTCTTTCGGTTCACCGATGCCAATCCCGTTGTCGCGAATATAGACTGTGTGATTGCCATCCGGCGCGGTGACGCAGCTAACGGCGATTTCGCTGGCGTTGGCGTGCTTCATCGCATTCAGCACCGCTTCGCGAATAATTTGCAACAAATGCACCTGCATTTGCGCATCCAGTGCCAGGGTTGGCAGACGGCAGTCGAGGGTCAGTTTGGCGCTGGTTTGATTTTGTAACGTATCCAGCATTTCCCTCAATGCGGAGGGGAGATCCGCCTGCTGCAGCGTCAGGCGGAAAGTAGTCAACAGCTCGCGTAACTGCCGATAAGCATCATTCAACGCCTGGGAAAAATCGGCCATGATACTTTGTGCGGTGGCGTTATCTTCCGGTATCGAACGCTTCAGTAACGTCAACTGGATACGTAAGTAAGAAAGTACCTGAGCCAGCGAGTCGTGCAATTCGCGGGCGATGGTCGCACGTTCTTCCATCAACAATAATTGCTGAAAATGCTTCTGCGCCTGATTAAAGTACAAACCGCGTCCCAGCATCGACGAAACGCTGTTAAGCAGCGGTTCTGATGATGAAACGTGACTATTTTGCCAGTGCAGTTCGCCGTAAACCGTCTCTTGCATTGTCACCGGTAAAATCTGCATCGGCAATTCCGGGTTTGGCTGCCCTTCGCTAATCCGCCAGTTGTCACCGACATTTAACTCCAGATATTCAGCCGCTTCATTGTCGCGAACAATCTGCAAAATATGGCGGAAACAATGCACATCAATCTGGCTAGTGTTCAGCGCCTGCGAACACTGATACAACACCTCCAGACGACGCTTGGCCTCGTGGAGATCGCGGGTCTTTTCTTCTACTGACGCCTCCAGCGAACGGTACAATTTATGCAGCTCGCTCGACATCTGGTTAAAGGTTTTTGCAAGCAGACCAAGCTCATTCGGCAGGTTGGTATCCAGCGGCGGCGAGTCGAACTGCCCGTGTTCAATACGCTGACTGGCGGTAACCAGCTGATTCAGCGGGGCAACCACCTGATGGCGTATGCGGCGCAAAGTAAAAAAGACCAGCGTGAAAATACCGATGCCGCCAGCCAGGGAAATTGCCACCACCAGCAGCATTTTGCGTTCAGCGTAGTGCTGTAAAGCCAGCACGAACAGGTCTATCTGATTAACATAATTATTAATATTGGCCTGATACCACGGCAAATCGCCCTTGCTGAGCCGATTATTCATCTCCAGCCAGTTGGCATTCAGATGCGCATAGCGGGTTTTTACTGCCTCTGGCACATACCAGACGTTGAGATTGGTTAATACCGGTGAATGCAGTGCCTGCTGAAATAACTGGCGATGTGCATTGAGTTGTGGACTGCCACTTTGCAAGTCGTAGCCCAGGCGGTAACTCTGCATACGCAGCGATCCGGCAATATTGATAGCCTCAGCGTCGCGCAAACTGCTCGCCAGAGTTAGCAGAGCGATACCCGTGGAAAGAATCGACAGCAGCACAATGTAAAAAAAGGCCCGGGCCAGACTGGCCGAGACGGGTCGTTTAACAATCACACGCGTCTTCTCCACAAAAAATCATTAATGTTCCAGTTCGCTGAAACGAAATTTAGTCAGTGATGGGATTATTTGATCTGCCACAGTTTATAGCGAAATAGTTACTTATTCTGGGCACATGAACATTGCCGATTCCCCTGTAAGTCGGGTAATAACAACACTCATATAAAGAATAAGGTTTTTACAACCAAAAAAGAAGGTCGTTATGAATCGTTTTATTATGGCCAACAGTCAGCAATGTCTGGGTTGTCATGCTTGTGAAATCGCCTGTGTCATGGCTCACAATGACGAGCAACATGTCCTGAGCCAACACCATTTTCATCCCCGAATTACGGTTATCAAACATCAGCAGCAACGTAGTGCAGTGACCTGTCACCATTGTGAAGATGCGCCCTGCGCCCGTAGCTGCCCTAATGGCGCAATCAGCCACGTTGATGACAGCATTCAGGTCAATCAGCAAAAGTGTATTGGCTGTAAATCCTGCGTGGTGGCCTGTCCATTTGGTACGATGCAAATCGTTCTGACACCCGTTGCGGTAGGAAAAGTAAAAGCCACGGCGCATAAATGCGACCTTTGTGCGGGGCGCGAAAACGGTCCTGCCTGTGTTGAGAATTGCCCGGCGGACGCGCTGCAACTGGTCACTGACGTCGCACTCTCCGGCATGGCGAAATCCCGCCGCTTGCGCACCGCGCGTCAGGAACATCAACCGTGGCATGCCAGTACCGCGGCGCAAGAAATGCCGGTAATGAGTAAAGTCGAACAAATGCAGGCAACGCCCGCGCGTGGCGAGCCGGATAAACTGGCGATTGAAGCGCGCAAAACCGGTTTTGATGAAATTTATCTGCCATTTCGCGCCGACCAGGCACAACGGGAAGCCTCGCGCTGCCTTAAGTGCGGCGAGCACAGCGTTTGTGAATGGACCTGCCCGCTGCATAACCATATACCGCAGTGGATTGAACTGGTGAAAGCCGGAAACATCGACGCCGCCGTCGAGCTTTCTCACCAGACCAACACCCTGCCGGAAATTACCGGACGCGTTTGCCCGCAAGACCGTTTGTGTGAAGGTGCCTGTACTATTCGCGATGAGCACGGCGCGGTAACTATCGGCAACATTGAACGCTACATTTCAGATCAGGCGTTGGCGAAAGGTTGGCGTCCTGACTTAAGCCATGTCACCAAAGTGGACAAGCGGGTGGCGATTATCGGTGCAGGTCCGGCAGGGCTGGCCTGTGCGGATGTTCTGACCCGCAATGGCGTGGGGGTGACGGTGTACGAGCGCCATCCAGAAATCGGTGGCTTGCTCACTTTCGGCATTCCTTCTTTCAAACTGGATAAATCCCTGCTGGCACGCCGTCGGGAAATCTTCAGCGCGATGGGGATTCACTTCGAACTCAATTGTGAAGTGGGTAAAGATGTCTCTTTGGATTCGCTTTTGGAACAATACGACGCGGTCTTCGTTGGCGTAGGCACTTACCGTTCCATGAAAGCGGGTTTACCCAATGAAGATGCGCCGGGCGTTTATGACGCGCTGCCGTTCCTCATTGCCAACACTAAACAGGTGATGGGGCTCGAAGAGCTACCGGAAGAGCCGTTTATCAATACCGCCGGACTTAACGTCGTGGTACTGGGCGGCGGCGACACCGCGATGGACTGTGTGCGTACCGCACTGCGCCACGGCGCGAGTAACGTCACCTGCGCTTATCGTCGTGATGAAGCTAACATGCCAGGCTCGAAGAAAGAAGTGAAGAACGCCCGCGAAGAGGGGGCCAACTTCGAATTTAACGTCCAGCCGGTGGCGCTTGAGCTGAATGAACAAGGTCACGTCTGCGGGATTCGTTTCCTGCGCACGCGTCTTGGCGAGCCGGATGCCCAGGGGCGTCGGCGTCCAGTGCCGGTGGAAGGCAGTGAATTTGTCATGCCAGCCGACGCGGTGATTATGGCGTTTGGCTTCAATCCGCACGGGATGCCGTGGCTGGAGTCGCACGGTGTAACGGTAGACAAATGGGGCCGCATCATCGCGGATGTGGAAAGCCAGTCCCGTTACCAGACCACCAATCCGAAAATCTTCGCTGGTGGTGACGCCGTGCGTGGTGCGGATCTGGTGGTTACCGCAATGGCAGAAGGACGTCATGCGGCACAGGGGATCATTGACTGGCTGGGCGTAAAATCAGTCAAATCTCACTGATAGCCTGCGCAGACAAACCCGACTTCACAGCGTAAGATAATTGTTCATTTCGCGCTGTGGAGTCGGTATGACGCAACAAATCACCCTCATTAAAGACAAAATTCTCTCCGATAACTATTTCACCCTGCACAACATTACTTACGATCTCACGCGCAAAGATGGCGAAGTTATCCGCCATAAACGTGAAGTTTACGATCGCGGTAATGGTGCGACGATCCTCCTGTACAACACGAAGAAAAAGACCGTGGTTCTGATTCGTCAGTTCCGTGTCGCTACCTGGGTTAATGGCAATGAAAGCGGGCAGCTGATTGAAAGCTGCGCCGGGCTGCTGGATAACGACGAACCGGAAGCATGTATTCGAAAAGAGGCGATTGAAGAGACCGGCTTTGAAGTGGGTGAAGTACGTAAATTATTTGAACTGTATATGTCGCCAGGCGGTGTGACTGAGCTAATCCACTTTTTTATCGCCGAATACAGTGACAGCCAGCGCGCTAACGCCGGTGGTGGTGTCGAAGATGAAGATATTGAAGTGCTCGAGCTGCCGTTCAGCCAGGCGCTGGAGATGATCAAAACCGGCGAGATACGTGACGGTAAGACGGTGTTATTGCTTAACTATTTGCAAACGTCACATTTAATGGACTGAAAAATAACAATAATATTTCGTTGTTTATTATTGGCTCAATCCGACAAATCCGATTGAGCCGCGCTACCTGCGCAACGAAGATACGACTTGT
>OKRX01001283.1_pt1 | contig 18831 bp, 9 predicted proteins | sample 1601241 | NCBI WGS metagenome assembly OKRX01 (sample SAMEA3541500, study PRJEB24748) | human gut metagenome | biome: human gut; feature: human-associated habitat; material: faeces | place: China | collected 2012
TATTGCCCGCAAAGGTAACAATTTTATCATAAAAGACGCCAAATTGCAAACATATTCTTATTCGTTCCGTAGAAGGAATATCTTTATTTACTTACTAAACCCATAAGGTGGACATTCAAAATTGGTAATATCCAATTTGTATTCCATCATATCTTTCAACTCGTGTATGGGACGTTCCAATTCGTAAGGTATCGATTGTCTGCTGAATTGCTGGAAGTAAAGCAAACAAGCATCCCGCCACCAGACAGCATCCCGTGCCTGAATCTTCAGGCGGTGTTGCACATCACGAAAACGTTCGGAATCAATATACGGTTCCATCCTGTCCCACACTTTTTGAAAGTTTCTCACTTCGTTTACACCACGATCATACGCGTAGCACAGTTCTGCCCAAAGTGTACGTCCGCTCTTCATCTGATGATTCCAAGGGACATGGTGAAACCAAAGGAGCAGATTCTCCGGACAAGTATTCACATTGTCCAGTTGCTCGCATAATGGAGAATGGTATTGTCCGGTAGCATTACTTCCTGTACTGCTGCGGTCGAAACCTATCCCCATGTTGTCGGCACGGTGGTAATAAGGAGGCAGCCAATCCGGGCGGGCATCGGGAATATCACACCAGGGTTCCGGTCCGTAATGATGTCCCCATGCAAAGATATGATGCAAGCCGAGAGGCATCATGTAGTCTACTACTGCTTCTCTCGATTTCTGAAGCACTTGGAAGTTGAGAAGGGAGAGTTCAGCGTCGATCTGCTCTTTTTGAATGACTTCTCCTGCCGGAGTATCGGTTTGCGCACCGGTAACGGGAAGAAAAGTTTGTTTCAACCATTCTTCTCCTATCTGTTCGGAAGAGAGCGAATGTTTCCATGCCAATCGTCCGAAAGCATACCAGTTGGCTTGAGCAAAAGGATGTCCACACCAATTAGTATCATCACCGATGTTTGCCACTCCGGAAATAGCCGTGAGCGGATGAAAGAATAAAGAACCATCTGTCACACGGGCAACGGTAGAGCCTTTACCTTGCAGATAAGTATCACTGTCTAAACACTCTTTCCACATAGGAGCAAGGAATGCAAGATGATTGGAAAAACCAAGATACTCTTGTGTGATTTGAAATTCGGGCATAACTGCCGTCTTTTTCATGGCTCCGAACAGCGGGCTGAATGGTTCACGGGGTTGGAAATCTATCGGACCGTTCTTGATCTGCACAATAACATTATCCCGAAACTTATCATCCAAAGGTTCAAATTCAAGATAGGCTTGTTTGGCACGGTCGCTGTCGGTAGGAGAATAAACGAAAGCGCGCCACATCACAATGCCATGATAGGACCTCAACACATCGGCAAGCATATTGGCTCCTTCGGCATGAGTCCGTCCGTAGTCACACGGACCGGGCTGCCCTTCGGAATTCGCTTTCACCAGAAAACCTCCGAAATCGGGAATCAGAGAATAAATCTCTTTGGCTTTCTGCTTCCACCAGTTTATCACTTCTTTATTCAACGGATCGGAAGTGGATAAACCGCCTAAAGCTGCGGGAGAAGAGAAATTGATAGAAAGATATATTTTCAAGCCATAAGGGCGGAAAACGTCGGCCAAGACTTTGACTTTCTGCAAATAATCATTAGATAGTATCTTAGGACTTGCATTGACATTGTTTATTACAGTGGCATTAATGCCGATAGAAGCATTGGCACGAGCGTAGGCTTCATAACGGGGAGAGACAACAGACGGAAGTTCGTCCCATTTCCAAAGTGAATGTCCGGCATATCCGCGTTCGATTGTACCATCCAAGTTATCCCAATGATTCAGGATACGAATTCGATAATCAGGTCGTTCGGAGATATTGAGGGATTGCAAAGCTGATTCCGGTAGTTGTCCGGTAGCTTGCAGACGGTGTAAATGATACGTTCCATAAAGTACTCCTTGTTCACCGGAAGAAGCTATCGTTATTTGACTGCCACCTTTGGAGGTCTGAATCGTATATCCCTCATTTCCAAGTGCACGAAGTTCTTTATTGTTCCGGACCTCCAAAGTAACCGGGATTCCTCCCTGCCAGAAGTTCTGTAATTCGGAAACCGCAATACGTAATGTAGGTGATTGTTTCTTGCTGGTAATTTCCGCTTTCGCTCCCGATGCATAACGAAGCCACAAGGCACTTCCATCTTCTGCCCAAATAGAAGAAAAGCAAAAAAACAAAGTGAATGTCAATGCAAATATATTTCTCATAGTACAAAGTATGTTATCACAATTAATTTACAGTATGATAGCATAAGTAAATTAAGCATTCATAGTTAATAATAACCGCCTCTACCTGAAAAATCCCTATTACCTAATATTCTGGTAAAAGTAGGTATGTTTTTCAAATAGAGGCGGTTGTTTTAATGTATCCTATTATTCATCTTTTCCCTCGATAGTAATGATTCGCCCGTCTGCATCATACTGAAGTTCACAGACTTTCAAGCTACGGAGCCAAGTCTTTCCCTCTGATGGTACACAATCGTGATGAAACAGATACCACTTACCTTTAAACTCTACAATAGCATGGTGAGTAGTCCATCCTACCACCGGAGTCAGAATGACTCCCTGATAAGTAAACGGACCATAAGGGTTATCACCTGTTGCATAGCAGAGCAAATGAGTGTCTCCCGTAGAATAGGAAAAATAGTATTTACCATTATATTTATGCATCCACGAAGCTTCGAAGAAACGGCGTTCCGTATCCCCTGCTGTCAATGGCTTACCGTCTTCATCCAGAATTACCACTGCACGGGGTTCTTCGGCAAACTCCATCATGTCTTCACTCAAACGAGCAACACGCGACGGGATTGCCTCCTCCTCTCCTTCCGGCAAAATGGCAGATTCCAAGGCTTTATTATTACGGTAACGTTGAAGTTGTCCACCCCACAATCCACCGAAATACATATAATAGTTACCATCTCCGTCATCCCATACAGCCGGATCGATGCTGTAACTTCCCTTCATCGGATTAGCTTCCGGTATAAAAGGACCATAAGGTTTATCACTCACAGCTACCCCGATACGAAATATATCATTCTGATCTTTCAATGGAAAATACATATAGTACTTACCATCTTTACAAACCACATCACAATCCCATAGTTGACGGCCCGCCCAAGGAATATCCTCTGTGGAAAGCACCACTCCATGATCTTTTATTTCACCGTTCATCACATCATCCATAGAATACACGTGATAATCTTTCATATTGAAATGATCGCCATTATCATTTTCAGCAATACCACTTTCCCAATCGTGCGAGGGATAAATATACAGTTTGCCATCAAATACATGTACGGCAGGGGCAGCCATATAATCACCGGGAACTAAATATCTTTTTTCTGTTTTCATGCTTTTTCGGTTTTTCTGTTAGAAACTTATTTTGTTTTTTCAGCCTCTTTGATAATCAGGTCGACTACCGGCTTCGGCTGATAATTGCGATCAAAAAGTAACGGATAATCCGTGCGGCCTCTCATCGGCCAGTCATTACGCCAAGAGTTCTGATCGGCTACTCCCCAAAGAGTAACCCTGGTGATGAGGTTATGATGTTTCAGGAACAGACGGAAAAAGTCATTCATTCTTTCAGTCCATGCTTTCGATACCTCTTCCGGTAATCCATCCGGATAAGGATTCATCTCTTTCTTATATTCAAAGGAAGCGGAAACTTCTGCACCTACATTGGGATTCGGTGATGGTATCACCGTCAAATCCAGTTCTGTTATCATTATCTTCACTCCTGTTCCGGCAAAGGCCAGCATACTCTTCTCAAATTCACTGATTTTCGGGTAGTCCATGCCGATGTGTCCTTGCATACCTATGGCATCAATACGGATTCCACGTTTTTTCAAATCGTTCACCATTTTCACGACGGCTTCTCTTCTCCCCGGTTGGGCCATTGAGTAGTCATTGTAGTAAAGTTCGGCATCCGGATCGGCCTCGTGTGCATATTGAAAAGCCAATGGGATATATTCTTCCCCCAGAATCTCATAAAACTTTGTCTTGCGATATGCTCCATTATCTTCAATCGCTTCATTTACTACATCCCAGCCTTTGATACGGCCTTTATAGCGTTTCACGATGGTAGTGATATGGTCTTTCATCCGTTTCTTCAGGACTTCCGGAGAAACATTATTTCCGTCCTTATCTACGCAAAACCAAGGAGCCAATTGTGAATGCCAAATCAGGCAGTGACCAATGATAGCCATTTGATTGCTCTCGCCAAAACTGACAAATTCATCTGCCTGCGCAAAATTATACTTATTTTCTTTCGGATGAATGACAGAAGACTTCATGCAGTTTTCCGCCACGATGGAATTAAAATTCTTCTTTACAATTTCAACAGCTGCGACATCCTTACCGGAACTTTGATGTGTGTTCACTGACACGCCAATCAAAAACTTGTTTTTCAAAGCCTTTTTCAGCGAATTTCCATCTTTCGCAAAAACTTCTCCATAAGAAAAAGAAAACATCACTGTCAATAACAACAGAATTATTCGTTTGAGTTTCATACGTTATATTTTTGAGTAATAAACATTCTACTATCTTATCTATTCGCCTTTTTTACAGCGCGATTCTATCTCCTCATTTATATTGTCAATCACATTATCTTCCAATTCATATTTAGAAATAATGAACATAGCGACCAAAAGCAACAACGCCGGAATAACGGCTACGAGCCACAGTATTCCCTGTTCGGCAAAAGGTGATTGTGACACTTCATTTGTCTGGTCGAATCCGACAAAAGCCATAACAAGTCCCGGTACAACTCCTCCAAGAGCCATTCCCGCTTTATAGAAAATACCAGTCAAAGCATTGACTATACCCGAAATACGTTTACCATGAGTATATTCGCCATACGAAATTACTTCGGGAACCAAAGCCCACATATACCCTGTCGCAATAATGACTCCCGTCGATTTTATGAACTGCGCCACAAAGACCAACCATATCTGCGTTTTGAGTACCGGAACCACAGAAATAATATACAGCAATGCCATACCCAATATAGCGACTGAAAGGAATACATAAAACATTTGCTTTTTTCCAATGGCACGTTTAATGGCAGGTACCATCGGCATGAAAATGAATGCGGGTATCGAGCCCAAGGCCATGAAATAAGGTAACATCTCCGGTGCACGTACATTATAAATCATATAATATGAACCGGCAGAATTACCAATCGCCATCATTGCAAAAGCAGTAATGAAAAAGAACGCCAAAATACGCAAAGGTTTATTTCTACAAAATTCTACCCACAAGTCGGACACTTTTACTTTAGATGTCTCCTCCTGATCCATAACCACACGCTCCTTCGTCTGGCTAAAGCAGAACATCAATAACGCCAATCCGATAACAGCATAAATAGTCATCGTAATAAACCATGCGTTAGCAGATGCAGTAGTATTGATTTTACCATCGGGAGACAACACCTTCACCAGTATCGGAATACCGTATGCCACAGCCAAACCACCCAAATTGGCAAGAAACATACGCACTGACGTCAACACCGTGATTTCATTCGTATCGCGGGTAAGTGACGCATTCAGTGCTCCATAAGGCACATTAATCAATGTATAACACATGGATAATCCAACGTAAGTGAAATAGGCATAGAACAGTGAACCCGAAAAGCCGTTCCAAAAACAAAGAATAGCAAAACCAGTCAGCGGAATTCCTCCCCAAATAAGATATGAACGGTATTTACCTAGTTTAGGATTGTGTTTATCGACGAAAGCACCCACCAGAGGATCCCAAAGGACATCCACTATCCTGACAATAAGAAACATCACGGCTGCCACTTCCGGTTTAAGTCCATATACATTGGTATAAAAAATCAGCAGATACATACATACGGTCTGGTAAATAAGGTTTTGCGCCAAATCACCGGAACCGAATCCTATACGTTGAAGCCAAGAGAGTTTATAGAAACCTTTCGCTTCATTGGTCTTTATTGTATTCTCCATAAAATAGATAAATTGGTCATTTTCTGTTTTTCGTATTCATTTCTATCAAGATAGCTGCTGCCACTCGTTGCCCTAGCGTCTTTTTATCCAATGGATGAATATCATTCCATTCTCCTAAATCACTATTTTTAATCAGAGTAACATTTTTATTTGTATCGGCTACTTCCGCCTGCGCTTTCCGGAATTCCGCCCAGGCAGTGCGTCCTCCTTTATCTGTGGGTGAAAGGAAATCCGCCAGCTCAATGATATAGAAAGGCATATCCGACTTATTCCATCGTTGTCTCCAATCGCTAATCATAGCCGTCAACAAGTCTTTATACTCATTTCTGCGTGAGACATTCGATTCTCCCTGATACCAGATGACACCGGATACCGTATAGTTCAGCAAAGGAGCAATCATTGCATTATACAGTCCTGTGGGTTTATAATGAAAAGCCGTTTGTCCCGGAGCAGCGGGCATAGGAGCACCAAGATGATATTTCCAACTCCCCTCCAAATTGATCTCCGATTCTCCTTTTTCCGGCTGACCTTTTCCGAAAAGGATTTTATAAGGCTTTTCCTTTACAAATTGAGGACGACCGCCATAACTGAAAAGGCGTATGGTTATTGTATTTTTTCCGGCTTTCAACAATCCGGCAGGAATGGTGTAGATACGGGGAGGATACTGATAAGAGACAGTCCCCACAAATGTGCCATTTACATAGACCGAATCTGCATCTACGATGCATCCCAAACGAAGAGTCGCTTTCTCTCCCGCCTGTTGTGCAGACACCTGAAAGTCTTTACGGAACCAGTGGGAGCCATTGACGGTATTCAGTCCGTTTGTTGCCCAGCCGGAAGTAAACAAATCTGTTTCTGTCCAATTGCTATCATCATAATCGGCAGCATACCAAGGGGTAGCCTCATGCATCCCTTTATCTCCCTGAAACAACGCCACATTCCAGGCATGACTTTTCTTCCTCTCCTCTTTTTTCATCGACTCCATCAAATCGTCTGACTCATAGATACGCTTTTCATTCAAATAAAATGGAAAAGGCTTCAACCCTCCCTCACTGATCCACGCTTCTACCGGTGAACCTCCGACACTGGAATTTATGATTCCTACCGGAACCTTTGTCTTTTGATAGACATCTTTAGCGAAGAAATAGGCCAAAGCAGAGAAAGGCATCACATTTTCAGGAGTCATCGCTTGCCAGGAAATTCCCGGAATATCTGCCTGCGGAGCATGAAAATTATAGAGCAGAGGTGTTTTTATATAGCGTACCATCGGATAGTTACTGTCCGTAGATATTTCATCGCGAAAACGATCTGTAACCCGTGAAACAGGCAATTCCATATTCGACTGTCCCGAACATACCCAAACATCACCAATAAGAATATCCTTTAATTCGATATCATTAATGGCCATCGTATAAGGTCCGCCAGCTTTCAATATAGGCAAAGTCACTTTCCAGTTACCTTGTACATCAGCAACAGTCTTATATTTCTTTTTCAGGAAAGTTATATCAACGGTTTCATCAGGATCAGCCGTTCCCCAGATATTGACAGGTTCCCCACGCTGAAGTACCATTCCGTCGGAAACAAGAGTCGGAAGTTTAACCTTTGCTCCGCCCAACAAGGCGAAGCAAAGGAACACAACTACTAACCCTACCTTATAAAACCAATACTTATTCATTCTGTCTTTTCTTTTATATGTCTTTATTTCATGATAATTTAGCAAGAGAAGAAATCCATCGGGATTCCACTTTGCAAACTTAGGAAGTTTCTTCCCACTTACCCAGAAATTCTGATTCAAATCATTACTCGCTTGTTACATCATCGTTTACGTATGTTACAAAAACTTGTTGTAATGTTACATTCAAGCTGAAACCACCGATGAACAGGAGGAAAACGAAAGTTTTAGAAAGAGCGGATTACAGTAGTTATTGTTATTCATTCGATCCGCTCCAGGATGATAACAACTACTGTAACCCTCCCTCTCCCCCTCTTTAATTATTATAAAATCATTTATTCCAAATCTCCGGTAAAGTCTTCGCTGACATCCTTACCAGCCAAACCATCGGCTACTCCCTTATAAGCATGTTTACGTGCATAATTAGCATCCCAAAGGTTCGGAGCGTCATTCGGTATCCAATTCACATGTTCTTTTTCATTGTCCGATACTCCCCAGATGGTAATACCATATTGTTTATCCACCGGAATATACTTCTTGTACATATCAATAACATACTGATACATTTCTGCCTGTTGTGCCAGATTTTCAGTAGTAGGCGACGAGGTGTTAACCTTAATATCCAACTCGGATACTTTAATCAACTTGCCGGTAGCACCCAGTTTCTGGAACATTTGAGCAATATTGTCTTTATTGGAATCAATAGCAATATGCATTTGTGTACCAATACCATCCACTATGGCCCCTTTGCTTTCGATGTATTCCACATATTTAATCAGACCGTCACACTTATTGAGGTTATATTCCAGATTATAATCATTGATGAATAGTTTATCATCCGGATTTCCATACTGACGGGCAAGTTTGAAAGCTTCTACTGCATAGTCTTTCGGAGTCAGGAAATAATCTTGCCAGTAGAATTCATCAGAAGCCAGATCAGTTTTGCCTTTACCAGTCTTAATGTCTGATGTTTTTCCGTCATCCATTGGTTCATTGACTACGTCCCATGCATGAACATAAGGTTTGCAATGGGTAACCATCTTTGAAATCCAGTCTTCCATAGCATCTCTGATAATCTCGGCTTTTTCTTCGTCGGTCTTCTCAATGATAGTAGGACCGGAAGCGCGAGTGACTGCACGTGTCTCCACCACTTTCTCCGACAATACGATATTATCTATATAATAATCGCCTGCACTAACTCCGAAATTGATACAGAATCGATTCATATCCTCTTTAGACACTGTAAATTCTTTCTTAAATTCTGTCCAAGTCGTACTCACATTTCCATCTACATAGCATTCACCTGCATAACTCGTTGAGTTCTGAATTTGAATTTGGAAAGTAGTTGAGACACTTGCTTTAATCATAGCAGAGAACTCATAGGTCTTGCCGACTTCCAAAGGAGTATCAAAGCCATATCCAGCCTGTGCCTTATATGCATTGCCCGCCCCTCCGTCAACAGAACTAGTCAGCTTCATCGAATATGAACTTCCATATCCTTCACCTTCTTCCGAAATCGCGGCTTTTCCACTACTCCAAGCTCCCCAAGGAGTAATAGCTTTGCTTTCAAAATCTCCGTTAGAAATCAGATTAACCACAGTAGGATCGGCATCTTTGTCTGTCACAACAATATTATCTACATAATAAGTCACATCCGGCAAATAACCAAATTCAAATGCAATCTGAAATGTAGTACTAACAAAATCATTCACTGTGATCTTCACCTGCTGCCATTGAGACGTTGTCTCAAAAGCTTCCGTCCAACTGCCACCTGTAGCATACCAGTCTTTATATGGATAATTATTTCCTAACCCAGCGAAAGTCAACCGGGCTTTACCAGCTTTATCCGAACGGACAAAAAATGAAATTTCATAATTATGCCCACTTACTGCTGAAATGTCAGGAGTATATAATTGCACAGAATGAGCAGCCGTTACAGAAGATCCTACTGTAAATTTCAATGCTTTGGAAGTAGTTGTCAGTCCTTCCCCTTCCACAATGGACATCGCATCACTTCCATTTTTACGATTCCAGCCATCAAAGGTTCCATCTTCAATGCCTGACAGATCCAACAAATTACTGCCCGCCGGTCCCGGAATAACTTCCGGTGCAATCAGACTATTCAGATAACTCGCATTCTGATTAGTGTGCCAAATCAGACAGTGTCCATAAATGCTTATACCCGCTTCTGTAGTCTTTGTAAACAATTGATCTACCTTATCAAATTTCAAATTCCCTTTAGAATCGACCATAGGACCGTGCTTCATGGCATATCCTATCGTCAGATCATTAAAGTTCTCATTCACAATGGTAGTCGTTGTCTCGTCACCAAGATATTCATCCATCCCCACTCCGATACCCAACTTAAAGTTGGGATCGGATAAATATTCTTTCAACGGCTTGTAACGGGAAATCTTTTCAGCCAACTGTAAAGGCAGTTCGGAAGAAGTAACCGCTCCATGTGTAGGGTCTTTATACCACTCCATCTTATTATCGTCACACGATGTCAATATCAGCACCGACAAGGCAACAAACGGAAGCATATTTCTGTATTTCATAATCTTTTCAATTTAAAGTCATTATTATTCTGCATCCTCTTCTTCGTCCGGGAAATCGGAATATTCCGGCTTCGTCAAAGGTACGACACGCCAGTTATCAATATAAATCTTCACGGAAGTTGCTTTGGATAGAAACTCTGTTTCTTTATCCGAGCTCGCACCTGTGATCTTATCCAATGTAATATCAGAGTTCTCAAAATAGAAACCGAAGTTGGCATAAGAAGCAGATGCACGGGTAGCGGCCACATCGGCAAAAGTGGTCCAAGCTCCGCTGGATGCTTTCGATTTGTAGAATTCACTGAACGGAACAGTTACAGTCTGCCAACCGGTTGTCTGGAAAGGAACGATCTTTCCGTCTACAAGCCACGGTACGTAATTATAACAGTCTCTCTCCCATTCTCCACCGTTGAATCCGTTCTGACCACAAATCTTCAGGAATCCGGATTCAGACCAAGGTTCGGGCACATAAATTTCAAACTGAATAGCACATTCGGCAACAGGAGTTTCAGCAGGGACACCCAGCGTCAACCAGTCAGGATCAGTACCATTACCAGCTGTCCAAACTTCAGCACAACGATTCTTCGTTGCTGCCACCGGCAACTGTCTTTCTAATGGCAAACGACAGTAAGCACCTTGCGACACATTACCTTCACCAATCGAAGCAGATTCCAGTTCGGTTGTTTGAATCATACTTTCAGAATCGCCCCATGCCCCTTGTGCACCCACTCCGTCGAAGTTCAACAACAAGCCTTTCTTATAATTGAAATAGGCAGGAGAATAAGCACCACCATTCGAACCTTCTACGAAAATAGAACCGCCCTCTTCAGAAACTCCGGCAGGCATATCCACCATAAAATATTCACCGTCAAGATCAGAAATAAGACCTTCTGTCACCACCACATTTCCGGGGAAAACGACTTTTGCTATTTCCGTCAATCCACTTCCGTAAACAATGATAGGTTCACCTATATTCGGCATACAGTTGGAGATTTTCGTTATAGACGGTGCAGCAGCACGAATCTGGAAATCATAAACGTATTCACCGCCATCTTTTACCAAACGAATTGTATTACGTACATTCTCGTCAGCTTCTGTAGTCGGAACTTTACTGTTCACACTAACCAAAAAAGATTTATTCGAAACAAAAACCGGATTAAAATAACAGTTATATCCATTAATATACACTTTCTTCAATCCGTTGAATCCTTCACCTTCAATTCGAATCAGTTGTCCCAAACGGGCAAAATCAACCAAACGGTCAGGAACATTCGACTTCGCGTCTTCCAGATAGATCCCTGTTATGTTCATCACAGAACTTCCGCCATTATCGTCATCGTCGTCACACGAAACAAATGAACAAGAGCAGATGAGCAGACTCACCAATAAGCCAAATGCTTTCATACTATTTTTATATATCAAGCTTTTCATTCGTATTCTCGTTTTTAGTTAAACAAATCGGTTATTCTGTCTTCCTTAAATGCATAAGGCATAGGATCCGCTTTCAACAAAGGATTTTGCACAGTCTCCGATTCCGGATAAGGAAGAAGGAATATACTGGAATCGACGTCACCTATGGCACGCTTCGTTTCATCCGAATCCTCGTCTCTCTTCAAAGTCTGTGTATCCGCATCCCATACTACAGGAATAGCAGTACCCCTATCCTGTCCGGTGATATAATTGAGTACTTCCTGTTGTTTATAATAAGCTCTACGTACCAAGTCATACCAATACTGTCCTTCCAGACAAAGTTCCAGTCTACGCTCACGACGAATATCTTCGTAAGTAATCGAATTTTGGGGTTCCAAACCGGCACGCTTGCGCACTTTGTTAAAGTATTCCATTGCATCGGCATCATCTGTTGAAGGATTATTTCCCAATATAGCTTCTGCATAAATCAGATATACTTCTGCCAGACGCAACATGTAAGTATTGATAGGAGTACTTCCGGAAGTGATCTTCGCATTATCTTTGCTAGAACCACAAACATATTTCTTACAATAAATTCCGGAAACAGTACCCGATGCTTTCTTCTCACAAGTATATCCTCCGTTTGCTTTCTGTATTTCAGGATAATGATCGCCATAAGCCATCCAAGTCGGCTGACGCCGTTTATCTCCTTTTTCATACTCCCAAATCACGTCCGGTTGTGCAAAAACATAACCGCCCCATGCACGGTCATTACCGGTAATAGCCGACTCACAAGCAAAATAGTCCTGTATCGTATTACATTCCCCATACGTACCATTACTAACCCATTGTAAAGCAAATAGTGTTTCCGAGTTGTTATTTTTATCAATCATAAACAAATCGGCATAATCAGTCATCAGTTCAAAATTTCTGTTTTCTATCACTTTTAAAGCCGCTTTCTTTGCCAAATCCAGATAGTCCTGATTACGGGTCGCACTATTAGGGTTACTACTATAACCGGCATACGTCAGATAAACACGCGACAACATGCCAAAGGCACTGTATTTATTGACACGTCCGGCAGCAGAAGAAACCTCCGGCAAATATTTTGCCGCAAATTCCAAGTCACGCATCGCAAATTCATAGACATCACTTACCGGGCTAGTATTGACAATTGGATTAGCCACCAGTTCATCCGTATCCTCATTTATAATAACATTTCCCCATAACATCGCCAGATAGGAATAAGCAACTCCACGCATGAACCGTGCTTCAGCAATATATGGGTTCTTCACTTCTTCGCTATTGGATGAGTTACCTTTGATCCCGTTAATAATCTTATTAGTTTGCTGTACTATATTGTATAATGAGCCCCAAGCCGAAACTAACGGCCCCGTCAATCCGGTTTCGGTCAAATCGGCAAAAGGATAGATATAATTAGAGGTTGTCGCACAAAGGTTGAATCCGCGTCCATCACCCAGTCCATAATAGAACTTATCGTTAAAGTCGAACCACACCTTATTATACAAAGGAGCTGTTGCTGCCCGGAAATCATCTTCCGTTTGATAAAAGTTATCTCCTGCGATATTGGAGTTATCTTCAGAATCGAGGAAGTCACTGCATCCTGCAAACGCCAAAGCTACAGCCAACATGAAAGAGTATATATATTTACTTGTTTTCATATTTAGTCACTTTAAATGATTAAAAGGTTAAATTCAGACCGAATGTATAAATTCGCGGAGAAGGATAACGATAGTTATCAAAGCCTGTAAGCAAAGCGTCCTGATTGGCAGAACCTATTTCCGGGTCCATCCCTTTGTATTTTGTGAATGTATATACATTCTGCAGGTTACAATAAAGTTTCAGATTCTGAATACCAATCGGTGCCAACCATTTACGCGGGAACGTATAGCCGAAAGAGATAGACTGAATACGCAGGAAAGAACCATCTTCCACAAAGCGGTCACTGAAACGATAATTGGAATCATCTGTCCCTTTGGCAATAGCCATACGGCAAGCATAAGGGTCACCGCCTACAATCTGTATATTCCGATAATCATCCGGACCATTCGGATCAATCAAAGCCAGTTGTGCATAATCCAACGCCGATTTCAGGATATTATTATTGCCCCGTGGATTTTCAAGTTCACGACGCCCCCAGTTTACAACTTCATTTCCCACCGATCCGGTCAGGTTAATGCTCAAGTCGAAGCCTTTATAAGAGAAAGAGTTACCGAAGCCGAAAGTAAAGTCCGGTTCAGGATTACCGATATAAGTACGGTCCTGTTCATTGATAACACCGTCTTTGTTTACATCTTCAAAAATATAATCACCAATCCAGATACTATTCTTGGAAATCGACATACCTTCAGGCAATGCTACCGGCTTAATTGCTCCGGAAGCATCTTTATAGTAAAAGTCAGTAGCCTTTTCAAAGCGGCCAATCACTTTATAACCATAAAACTGTCCGATAGGGTTTCCTACTGATGTACGTGTCAGTACGGTTATTGTTTCGCCTGTCTGATTACTCTTATCTATCAGGCTGGTTGCCGTATCCAGCGATTTTACTTTATTACGGTTCATAGAGAATACCACGTTACTTCTCCATTGAAATCCGCCTTTATCAATATTCACTGTATTTAAAGTCAACTCAAGTCCTTTATTCTCCAAAGAACCCACATTCTTCCAGGGTGCGGAAGTAGAGCCCTGACCTGAAGTTCCCACGTAAGCAGGAAGAGGCACTTGCAACAACAAATCATTTGTTTTCTTATAATAAATATCGGCTATCAATTCAATCCTGTTCTGGAAAAGATTAATATCAAGTCCCAGATTACTTGAATAAGTAGACTCCCATTTCAATTCGGGATTCGGAGTATTGCCAGCCAGCAATCCTGTTCCCCAAACGGTAGCAACAGATGAATAAATGGCTTTATATGCATTATTAGGCACATTCTGATTACCTACAACACCCCATCCTAAACGCAATTTCAGATTATTAATAATATTGTTGTCTTTCAAAAAAGATTCATTGGAAACCTTCCAAGCCAAAGCAGCCGACGGGAACCATCCCCAACGATTATCTTTGTAGAATTTGGAAGAACCGTCGCGACGAAGAGTAAATGTCAACAGATATTTGTCATCGTATGAATAGAACAGACGGCCGAAATAAGATAAAATCGAACTTTCTCCACTATTACCATTATTCTTGGCTGTTGCGGCATCTCCCAATGTCAGGTCGGTTGCGGCATTGGACAAATATCCCATACGGCTTCCCATCAGATATTCCCATTTGCTCTCCTGCATTTCCTGGCCAATCATTGCATTCACATTGTGCACTCCAAAAGTTTTCATGTAATTCACGATATTTCTCCAACTCCAGAACTTATTATATGATTTGGAGAAAGTCCCCTGACGGTCCGTATTTTCAATCGCACCAAAAGTATATGAGGGATCAAATTTATAAGTATTAGTTACCCCATAATCGAAAGACAATTCCGTTTTAAACGTCAGTCCGTCAATGATAGTAGCTTCAGCATAGGTGTTTGCCCGAATACCCATTTTCTCGTTGCGGTTATCCTTAATCATGGCAAGACCCACCGGATTCGTTTGTACCCATTCGTCCGTATCCGGTCCGTCAAATGTGCCTTCAGCATTACGAACAGCCACACTCGGACTCTGCAATAAAGCAGTTCTAATCAACGACTCGTCAGATACAGTCAATTTCTGACGGGAATTACTAAACGCAAAGTTAATACCCATTTTTAAATAGCTCTTCACCTGGGCATCAAAACTACCTCGTAAGTTCAGACGCCTGAACCCTGAACCAACAGCAATACCATCCTGATTGAGGTAACCTGCTCCCAATGCATAGTTACTTTTATCAGTACCTCCGGTCACAGAAAGATTATGACTGGTCATCATAGCTTTAGAGAACATCTCATCCTGCCAGTCTGTACCCTCACCTAGTAAATCCGGACGAACAAAGTTATTATCCTTGTTCACTATTCCCCAATCATTTCCCGAATAGTCTTTTCCTGAACGAACATTCTTATGCTCCGCATATTCACGCAGATTCAGCATATCCAGTTTTTTAGGCATTTCCTGCCATCCTATATATCCGTCATAAGTTATTTGCGCCTCACCCTTCTGTCCACGTTTGGTAGTAATCATAATCACACCGTTTGCAGCTCGCGCACCATAAATAGCAGTGGCGGAAGCATCCTTTAATACGTCCATAGAGACGATGTCCGAAGGATTGATAGATGCCAGTGCATTATCACTTCCCGAACCTGTGGAACCGTCGATGATAACACCGTCAATGACAAAGATAGGTTCATTGGAGGCATTCAAAGAGTTGATACCACGAATACGGATGGAAGAACTACCACCGGGCATACCGCTATTAGCCTGTACCTGCACACCAGCAGCACGTCCTTGCAGTACCTGGTCAACGGAAGTCACTACAGATTTCTTAATGGCTTCATCGTTGACCGATACAACAGAACCGGTCAGGTCACTACGTTTCATCTGACCATATCCAACTACAACTACTTCGTCTAATACTTTTGCATCTTCTTTGAGGGTAATATCAAACTGCTTTTTCCCGGCTACAGGAATCGTTTGTGTCTGATATCCGATAAAAGAAATCTTCAAGCTACCTTTGGCTGATACATTCAACTTAAAATTACCATCCAAATCGGTAACTATACCATTGGTAGTGCCAGCTTCTACTACACTGGCTCCGATAATCGGTTCGCCCGATGCATCTTTGACCATCCCCGTCACGGAAACAGTCTGTGCCAATACCCATACAGGGAAGAGGCAGAAAAGAATGATAAGACCTAACGGTCGAAAATAATGATTTGTGCTTTCCATAAAATCATTTTTTTAATTAATAATGATAGTGGTTAATCCAAGTTATAGGTTTTTCTCTTCTTATTTATAATAAGGAATAGAGTAAGGAATTCATGTTTCCATAAGCAGTTATTATTTTAAGGTGTCCGACAATTCATTTTTTTGGTTAATGCAAATTTATGGATAATATATCAAGCATAGGTGGAGATTTTGTTTCAAGCAATTGACAGGCGGTTACATACACTTGCATGTACGTTACAAGCTATTGCACACCCGTTACATACCCCTCCCAGAAGCATCCCTAAAGGGTTTGCACGTAACATCAGTAAAAGGAAAAGTAACAAAGCTAATGCTATTTTAATTTAATATAGTATCTTTGTCTATATAAAAAGCACCAATAAACCCTGCTTATATTAATGAGTATGAAAGCACAAATCCTATTCCTTTTTTCCATATACTATTTCCTGATAGGAAGCACTCCTGTTATGAAAGCACAGACCGGCAAATTCTATTCAACAGACAAAGAACTTTCCAACAGTCTGATCAATGCCGTATATCAGGACCGGAAAGGATTTATCTGGATAGCTACCGAAAACGGACTTAATAAATTCGACGGGACACGTTTCTCGATCTATCGACATAATGCTACGGATAGCACCAGTTTGAAAAACAACTATGTACGGACATTATTCGAAGACAGTCGCGGTAATTTCTGGATCGGATGCATCAATGGCTTACAGCGATATGACCGCGCCACAGACAACTTTCACGAATTATTCATCTCTCGGAAAGACGGACGAAAGAATCCTCATATCACTTCCATTATTGAACGCCGGAACGGAGATCTTTGGATAGCAACTTCCGGACAAGGCGCCATATCCCTAAAAAAGAACAGCAATCCCGCCTCCTTCCATATCGAAACCGAACTGACAGACCGGATAGGTAGTAACTACCTGAATGTCATTTTCGAAGATTCCCGGCAAAATTTATGGATTGCTACAGAAGAAAAAGGACTTTACCGTTATTCTCCGGAAAATAAAGAGCTTAAAAGCTATAAAGCACCTTATCATATAGCAGGTGATGACGTTTCTGCCATTTGTGAGGATGCACACGGACAAATTTTCGTAGGAACCTTGACAAAAGGTCTTTTCAGACTATCATCCCGGCAGGAAGGAAACTTCGAACCTGTCCTCTACCAAAACCGGATGAATTTGAATATCCGGACTCTCATCATTGATACCCGTGGAAAACTTATCATAGGAACAGACGGTGAAGGAGTAAAAGAATATCAGCCTCAACAAGATATTATTGTGGACAGTGAGATTAATGCGGGTCCCTTTGACTTCTCCAAATCCAAGGTTCACTCGTTAATCGAAGATAAAGATCACAATTTATGGCTGGGCATTTTTCAGAAAGGTTTGATACTAGTGCCCGGCATTTCAAATAAGTTCGACTACTACGGCTACAAATCAATACACAACAACACCATTGGTTCCAGCTGTGTTATGGCTATTCATACAGATGAACAAGCTACAATCTGGATAGGTACGGATAACGACGGATTATATGCCATAAACGATCAGGGAAAACAATTACGCCATTACACCCATCAGGCAGGTAATCCCCAATCTGTCCCCGGCACTATCCTATGTCTCTATGAAGATTCCAATCAGGAACTTTGGCTAGGATCTTACTTCAATGGTCTGGCACGGATGAACAAACAAACCGGAACATGTCAAGATGCCACCTCGCTTTTACAAGGAAATCTTAACGCAGGCAAGCCCAAAGTTTCCTGCATCATTGAAGACAAAAACAAGAATCTCTGGGTGGGTACTTATGGTTCGGGCTTATACAAAATCAATTTACCAACTCAACATGTCACCTATTACGAATCTACCCGCAACGAAAACGATGACTGGAGCATCAACCGACTTCCAAACGATTGGATCAGCTACCTACTGGAAGATAGAGAGGGAATGATATGGATCGGCACTTATAAAGGTCTGGCCGTACTCAATCCTCAAACGGACAATTTTATCAATTATAAAAAGCAAAACAATCTCCTCCCCGGGTATGTCGTTTACAGTTTATTGGAAAGTAGTAATGGAGAGATCTGGGCTGGTACTTCCGAAGGATTGGTCTGCCTGAATAAAGACAGACTAACACCTGTACTTTTCACTACTGCCGATGGACTCCCCAGTGATATTATTTGCGGCCTGGCTGAAGACGAGAAAAAAAATATATGGATCAGTACCCATCAGGGAATCTCCAAACTGAATCCTCCGGAAAAGAAGTTTATCAACTATTATGCAGGCGACGGTCTGCAAGGAAATGAGTTTACGCGCACTGCTGTATTTAAAGA
>OKRX01001284.1_pt1 | contig 18816 bp, 20 predicted proteins | sample 1601241 | NCBI WGS metagenome assembly OKRX01 (sample SAMEA3541500, study PRJEB24748) | human gut metagenome | biome: human gut; feature: human-associated habitat; material: faeces | place: China | collected 2012
AGCCGAGGCCGAGAACGCGGCAAACGTGGCTTACGGATGCCGGGCGGCGCTGTTTCCCCTTGTTTACCGATAATAAGGTTATTCTATCATAAGTTTCGCCATACCTGCAATCCCCTGTTTTTCATGCACCATCAATTTATATTCATTCATTTTATTTTGATGAGTCAATTATGATATGCAAAAAAGCTTTTCCACATGGATAACAGATGATGTAAAGTAAAAAAGCTTTTCAGTGTTGAAAACTCTGTGGAAAGTGTGGAAACCCGTATTTATATTTTCTTTATATAATTTAAAACTTCTAAAGCGTAAAGATTCTAACTTTACTTTCACATAGTTTTCCACATTTTCATACAAATCGGGCGCTGTATATGCAAAATGCATATACATGGCCCTATTTTATGCGGAATATCTGGAGCCAAATCCTGATGCTGCAAATTCGCAGATTGGAGCCGTGCCGATAGAATCCATATCGAAACATCCGTGTGGTTGATTCATCCATTTCGAGGAAGAGCCTTGGCTCCTTCTCAGAATCACAATGGTACGATTCCCTGCCCCCGTCTTCCCTCAGACGATGGACACAGATTTTTTGATTTGAAAAAATTAATGGAATAGAAAGGGAATTCCTTGTCGATCTGTGTTTGATCAATCATTCTATTTTTCTCATAACCTCAGCATTTTCTGTTCATTTTTCTATCAACGTAAAGTGATTTTTCCTTACATCACTCCAGCGGCATATGATCTTCAACCTGCAGCACCTCAGGAATTCCGATCTCCTCCTCGCAGGTATATTGTCCGGTCACCACACAGCCCTCCTGCGTGAAGCGTACCTCCACCTTCTGTTCCAGAATTTTTGCATCCTTCAGCTCCTGCCCAACTTTCTGCTCAAATTCCGCGGCAGCTGCCTGCAGCGCCTGTTCCTTTGTCAAGGTAACCTCCTGCTCGGTATATCCCCGTTTAAGATATGTTTCCGTATAGATAGGAAGAGGCACGTGATTCATATGCAGTGTATTTCGAAAGAGAAAGCTTTCCACCTCCCCCTGGGGCTGCTTGTCGAAGCCAAACGGAATCTGCAGGCCGAAGAAGGATAACCGATAGCGCTCACTCTGCTCCCCGGTATAGCGACGAACCCTCTGCCGATACGAAAACGTATGGGAAACGGTGTGATGCGTCTGGGCAACCGCCACGCCGCGTGCATGTTTAAAAGAGACGGACAGGTCCTTATTGGTGACAACACTGCTGATGAGCAGGTCCCCCTTCAAAACAGCCTGCCCCTTTTTGACCGCGGCCTCCCCCTCATAGACCTCCAGGCTCAAAATTGTACCGTCCCGGGCGGCCAGAATATTGCGTGGTGTGGTATCGTTTTCCACCTTGGGCGCCGGGATCCGCTCGCGCACCTCAATCACAGCAGCGCTTCCCTTGATATTCAGCGCCAGCCACGCAAGATCGTTGAGCTTGCGCGCGGCGGTGCGCTGCACCTCCTCCACATCGATCTTGGACCGGCGCGCGCCGACATGAACGCCCAGTTCCTCAAATACGGAAAGGATCTCCGTATCCGATACCGTCTCGTTTCCCTGCACATCGATCGTCCAGATCATCGAGGAGAGAATGCACACGATCAGCACCGCCACCGCCGCACCGCACAGCAGGCCGATCCGCCGCCGGTGGCGATGCAGGAAAAAGGGAAGCCCGTAGCGCCCCGCCACACGCGGCCGCATGCCGGATTTGCGCGCGCAGGAACGGATACGGTGATAGCCGCGGATCGTCGTTTTCGCATACATCTCCCCTTTTCCCCCGCTGATATCCCAAAGGGGAATATTTTCCTTGGAGCAGAGATTGATAAAGCGCTCCGGAAAGCCGCCCTTCGCGCGAAACCGCACATATCCGCATAAAAACCGGATGAGATAAATGAAAAACACCTGTGTCTCCCCTTCCTGCCAGCATGAGCCGCGCATTCTACCGTTTAAGTGGAGAAATCAATGGAAAGGATATTGCCCGTGATGATCGCCTGCTCCAACGTCAGCGTGCGGATGCTCAGCTGAGTCCCTGTAAATCGCACAATATTCTTTCCAAGATTCAGGCGGATCACCCCCTCGTCGTATTCCACCACGCCCTTGCAGCCTTCGATGATCGCTTCGCGGTTGCCTGATAGCTCCATATGGGAAACGCCGCGCAGGGCGGCCTGGGGGATTTCCAGCTCCTGCGTGAGCTTTTCCCGTGCAGTCAGTTCGCTTTTCGGAGCGGCGCGGCCCATACGGGCGCGGTTTCCTGCTTTTCTCATGACCCCAACCTCGCGTTTCCTGATATGCCGGGCATGTTCTCCTGCCCGTTCCTCATATATATGCGTCGGGGGGGAAGGACTATGAAAAAGAAGCTCCTGCAAATTCTGCAAATCCTGATAACCGCACTGGGTGCCCTCGCTTTCGCGGGCGGTATCCTGATCTCCCCGCAGACAGCGGCACAGGGCGTACGTGATGGGCTGACCCTGTGCGGGCAGGTGGTGATCCCGTCGCTATTTCCGTTTCTGGCCCTGTCGTCCTTTCTCGTGCAGTCTGGTCTCGCACAACGGGCAGGCCATCTACTGGGGCCGGTCACAAAGTTCGCCTTTCGCTTGCCGGGCGCGGCAGGCAGCGCGGTCTTCATGAGCTTGATCGGCGGCTATCCCGTCGGCGCGCACATGACGGCACAGCTGCTCGACGCTACCCTCATCACCAAAAAGCAGGCACAGCGTATGCTGCTCTTCTGCGTCAATTCCGGCCCAGCCTTTCTCATCAGCGCCGTTGGCGCTGCGATGCTTCAAAGCCGCCGCGCCGGGCTGATCCTCTGCGCTTCCCTGACCACTAGTGCCCTCCTGATCGGCATTTTCACACGCTTTTTTGCACAGGATGAACCGCTGAAGGAGAACATGCAGGCCCCGCAGACGGAACCGGCAGTTACGCAGGCACTGGTGGAGGCTGCGGCGCAGGGCTGCGCGGGCATTGTGTCCATCTGCGTCTGGGTGATCCTCTTTTCCTGTATTGCCGCACTGCTGGGCCTTCTGCCGCTGCCCAGCACGCTCCGCATCCTCCTGCAATGCCTTCTGGAGGTCACTTCGGGCTGTGCCTCGGCGGCGGGAAGCGTTCCGCTTCCCGCCCTCGCATTTGTCCTTGGGTGGGGCGGGATCTGCGTGCACTGCCAGGTGCTGCGCGATGTATCCAAGGCAGGCCTCTCCCTGCCCCTTTTTTTCTGCGCCCGGGCGGCAAACGGCCTGCTCGCCTGCCTGATCAGCGCGGGCCTGTTTCGCCTTTTCCCGTGTGAAATCACTGCCTTCTCCAACCATGTACAGGCGCTTCCTGAGGCCTTTGCCGCTTCTGCGCCTGTGGCGGCCGGGATGCTGTTTATGTGCGCCTTACTGATTTTGGAGGTTGATGCCTGTCGAAAAAAATGCTAAACTGAGGACAGATGGCAGACTTCAGATTTTAAATTTCAGGCACGAAAAAGGCAAGCGAGCCACAGCGCCTCTGATCATTCATAACAAAGGACGGTCTAAGTATGACAAAATATCAGCTTTTTGATCCGGAAATCGAACCGTGCTGCGCCTTCTGCGAGCACGGGCGCACCGCGCCGGATGGCAAAACCGTATTGTGCATCAAAAAGGGTGTCGTCCTGCCGGACGGACATTGCCGGAAATACCGCTATGATCCCCTGCGGCGCGAGCCGAAGCCACGCCCCCGGCTGCCGCAGTATGACAAAAGTGAATTTGAAATTTAAATGAGACAAAGAGTCAGCATTCTTCGCCATTGTATTTGGAAGAGACCGCTTGATGCCGATCAAGTAGTCTCTTTCTTTGTGCATGCAGGCCCTATGCCGCGTTATTATTTGTAGATTCCGGCACTCCCGGCTTCGGGATTTGCCGGCCCGCGTGATTGAGCGTATAATCGCCTTTGTAAAGGAGCTCTTCCACCGTTACCAGTGAATATCCGTCCTTTTGCAGCGCTTCGATAATGGCGGGCAGCGCTTCAGGGGTATGCTTCGCCGCATTATGGAACAAAATAATGGAGCCGTTGCGCACCTTGGGCACCACCTTCTGATACATCTCATCGGCCTTCAAATCCTTCCAGTCCAGAGAATCCACATCCCACTGCACCGCCGTCATCTGCGCAGCATTTACCGCCTCAATCACAGCATTGTCGTAATCCCCATAGGGCGGCCGGACAAGCGTGGGACGCACGCCGGTGATTTTTTCAATTTTGTCATTACAGGCATTTAAATCCTTGATGATTTCATCCCGGCTGAGCTTTGGGTAGTGTTTGTGCGTATCCGAATGGTTCTGGATGCTGTGGCCCGCATCGTGCAGCGCCTTGACGCTTTCCGGGTATTTATCCACCCACTCGCCCACGATGAAAAAGGTCGCCTTCGCCTTGTATTTGCCCAGCACTTCGATCAGTTCCTGCGTATCTTCGTTGCCCCACGCGGCGTCGAAGGTGAGGCAGGCTTTTTTTTCCGCCGTTTCCACGCTGTAGATCGGCAGCAGCTTCCGGCTCGCGGCGGTTACAACGCTTAAGCCCTGCGCGGCCAATACGGCCACCAGCAGCCCCGCAGCTAGGCAGCTGGTTAAAACGGCCAGCCGCCTACGCGTAAAAATCATGACCTTCATGGTATCCCATCCTTGCAGCAGATTCCGGCGCAGTATAGCGCGCCTGTTTATTCCATGCATATGCACAGGCTGCTTGTCTCCATGTTTTTCATTCATTTTGTATGAATAATCACGTTCTGACACAGGAATCCGAATAGGACACATGAGAAAGCCTGATTTTCCCGTTTGCTCCCCAATCTAGGTTTGGAAAAGCTGATTTTGCCTTGATTTTACATGCGAAATAGCATACAATAGGGATATTAATATATTCCCCTGTAGAACTCTGTGTATCAGCTGTGAAGCTTCAGGACAAGCTGTATACCGAAAAGAAACGAGGAAATCCATTATGCAACTTATCACACAGAAAAACATCAAACTTCAGAATATGATGAAGGTCTTTCAGGAAATCTACCGGCAGGGTTCCGTTTCCCGCCAGGTGTTGTCTGCCAAAACGGACATCAGCCTCATGACGGTCGGCAAAATCGTCGATCAGCTGCTGCGGTACGACCTTGCTTATGAGGAGAAGGAGGACACTTCCAAGGTCGGCCGTAAGGGCAACGTGGTATCCCTTGCCCCAGACCACAGAACAATCGTCCTACTCGATCTGGAGCGGCACAATTTCAAGCTCGGCATTCTGCAGATGGATTTAAAGATCAAGGGCGAGCTCTATCAGCACACCTATAACTACCAGAAAAGCTATGAGGACAATCTGTGCAACGCGGTCACCCATTTTCTGCACAACTGGCTGAGCGATTCGCTCGACGGCGTCATCGGCGTAGGCGTATGCGTGCCCGGCCCTTATTACGAAAAGGGAGATCGGGTGCTCGACTCCCGCATCCCGGAGCTTTCCACCGCCAAATTGAAACAGACGCTCTCTCCCCTCTTCCCTGGGCAGATCCTGTATATTGACGAAGACGTTAAATGCTCTGTGCGCTTTGATGGCGGGCTTGCATTGCAGGCGGACAATATCTTTTATGCCATCATCGGAGAGGGTGTGGGCAGCGCGATCTTCTATGATGGCCGCGTGCTCGGCAGCGCCTATTCCTATGCGGGCGAGATCGGCCAGATGTATACAAAAAGCGGCAAGATGATCGAGGAAGCGGTTGGCGTTGGAGGGCTTCGCAGGCTGTTCACCGAGCCGGACGGTTCTGTTCCTTCCTTCCAGGAGGTGGCTCAGCGATACAGGGACGATCCCCGTTTGACCGCCTATCTAGAGCAGGCCATTCCGGAGCTCGCGCTCCTGTTTGCCAACGTTACCTGGCTACTTGACCCGGAGATCATCATTGTGGAAACGCATTATACGAAACTCGATCCTTTGTTCATCGACAAGCTGCGGGAAGCGTTTGAAGCGCTGCTCCTGCCGCAGCGCGGCGATTTTATGCCGAAAATCCTGCCGAGCACGGAGGATATTCGCACCGCCTGCTACAAAGGCGCCGGTCTTGCGATCATCGAGCGGTTTCTCGATGATATGGACTGAACGAAATCCAAATAATTTATGTATGCCCGCGGCTGAATCATCAGCTGCGGGCGTTTTGTCAATTTGATCGCTTTCGTAATCGGCATCTTTATGGCACCGCTGGGCGCTGACGGAAGGTCGAGGCAGCATATTCCCTCACGAGCCACGCCCCCAGTTTGGCGCAATGCTGCCTTGGCCTATCGTTACCTTACTGCGGCGCAATGGCTCAGGCTGCGAAAGGTTGCAGAGACCTTGCGTTGCCCGTCGCTGACTGTGCGTTAAGCAGCTTCCTGCAGGCCGAGAACGCGGCAAGCGTGGCTGTGTGGCTGCCGGGCGGCGCTGTCTCCCCTTATTTCCCGATGCTACTAAAAGTTCTTCTCATCTTCTGTTTCCGCCTGTTCTGCGAGGCGGGCGAGAAAGGCACGGTCCGTTTCGTCAAGCTCGGCATTTTTCAGCATATCCGGCCTCCGGTAAAAGGTGCGCTCAAGTGCCCGCTCCCGCCGCCAGCGCACGATATTGGCGTGATGGCCGGAGAGGAGCACCTCGGGCACCGTTTTGCCGCGCCATTCAAAAGGCCGGGTATACTGTGGATATTCCAACAGGGAATGAAAATGGCTCTCCTCCTGATAGGCTTCTTCGTTGGCCAATACGCCGGGCAGCATCCGGCACACCGCGTCTGTCAGCACCAGGGCGGGTAGTTCGCCACCTGTGAGCACATAGTCGCCGATGGAGATTTCCTCGTCCACCAGCTCTTCAATGACGCGCTCGTCCACACCCTCGTAATGACCACACAAAAGCGCGAGGTTATCAAGCTCTGAGAGTTCCCTGACACGCTGTTGTGTGAGCACGTTTCCCTGCGGGGAGAGATAGACCAGATGCGGCTTTTTGCCCACTTCTTTACACAGGGCCTGGAAGCAGTCGTAAATCGGCTGCGTCTGCATCACCATGCCCATGCCGCCGCCATAGGGCGTGTCATCCACACGATTATGCTTATCGAGCGTGTAGTCCCGGATGTTACAGCAATTGAGCTCCACAAGCCCGCGTTCTCGCGCGCGCCCGATGATGCTCTCCCGCAGCACCGCGTCGCACATTTCGGGAAAGAGGGTCAGAATATCGATACGCATAGGTTTCCAATCGATCCTTTCTCTGGAGTGAAAAACTTGTTTTTCACTCTCTTATCTCCTCTGGCCCGTCAAAGATTCCCTTAAGCGGGCGGATTTTGATCTTCTCATGCTCCACGTCTGTATCGATGACGACGGGCGGGATCGCGGGCAGCAGGTATTCCCGTCCCGAACCGTCCTGCACATGCCAGACATCATTCGCCCCTGTAGCGCTCACATCCGTGAGCGTCCCGTAGAGGCGCTCAGTGTCCGCGTCGATCACCCGGCAACCGATTAGGTCCTGAATAAAATAATCACCCTGTGCGAGATCGGCGTCGTCCCGGTTCATAAAGAGCACACGCCCGCGCAGCACGGACGCCGCTTCGACTGTATTGATCCCCTCAAGCTTAAGCAGCATGACATTGCCATGCGGGCGGCTGGAGATTACTTTTGTGGGGTCTTCGCCGCCCTTACTGAAATAGAGGGTGTGAAACTGCTGAAAAAAGGCGGGGCTGTCGCACCAGGGCTGAACGCGCATCTCGCCGCGAACGCCGTGAGTGCCGACGATTTTCCCAAGCTCTAAATATTGCCTGCGCATGACAAGCCTCCATTTTCCTTACAAATTTCCTGCTTGCATTATACCCGCTGCGGGGCGGGTGGTCAAGCGGCGAGATGGGCTGATTGCTATTGTCACGCTTGCAAGCCTGTGGTAAAATGAGGAAAAAGGGACGATGGAGGGGTATGGTTATGCGATATCCGTATGGAAAAGCGATTTTGATTACCGGCGCATCCTCCGGGATTGGGCGCGCGGCGGCGGAATTGTTTGCCGACGCGGGCTATATGGTCTGGGCGGGCTCGCGCCATTGTGAAGAGAGTGTGGAACAGCGCCAAAACGGCGGGGAAATCCGGTCCATCCAAATGGATGTCTGCGATGAAGAATCCTCCCGCCAGGCGGTGGAACGGGCCGTGGCCGAAGGCGGCCTAGGGATTGTGCTCAACTGTGCAGGCATGGGCATTGCCGGCCCGGCAGAGGATACGTTTGAAGAGGCGGTCCGCGCGCAATTCGAAGTGAATTATTTCGGTACGCTGCGCGTCAACCGTCTAGTACTGCCCTATTTTCGTGCACAGGGGAAGGGGCTTGTGCTCGTGATGAGCTCCGTTGCCGGGCGTGTGCCGATCCCGTATCAAAGCCACTACAGCTCCTCCAAATATGCGCTCGACGCATACGTGGAGGCCTTGCGCATGGAAACGCGGCCCTTTGGTATTCGCGCAGCTCTCATCGAGCCGGGCGATACGAAAACGGGCTTTACTGCTGCGCGCAGGATGGCGATGCCGGCGGATTCCCCTTACCGGCAGACCTGTGAGGGCGCGATTGCCCGCATGGCGCATGATGAGGAAACCGGCGTGCCCGCCATGAAGCCGGCGCTTGCCGCCTTCCGGTTGGCGGAAAAGGAGAACCCACCCGTACGCGTGACCGTCGGCGCGATGTATAAGGGTGTGATGGCATTGCGGAAAATCATGCCCGCACGCGCCTTTGAGCGGATTTTGGCGGCCATGTACCAGTAATGATCAAAAAAACAGCGGCCCGGCGCCAAGTACATTGATTTTTTTGAGAAGAATTGGTATACTATATACAGTTAATCCTTATCTTTATTTTTAGGAGGTAGCATGATGGAATTCAAAGGAAGTAAGACTGAAGCGAACCTGATGGCAGCGTTCGCAGGCGAATCCCAGGCCCGCAATAAATATACCTATTATGCATCCCAGGCGAAGAAAGACGGCTATGAGCAGATCGCGAATATCTTCCAGATGACCGCGGACAACGAAAAAGAGCATGCAAAGATCTGGTTCAAGCAGCTTCATGGCGGCAAGATCCCTGGCACGATGGAAAACCTGCTCGACGGCGCGGCAGGCGAGCACTATGAGTGGACCGATATGTACAAGGGCTTTGCGGAAGAGGCGAAGGCCGAGGGCTTCGACGAGATCGCAGCACTGTTTAAGATGGTTGGCGATATCGAGAAGGAGCATGAGGAGCGCTATCGCAAGCTTGTTGAAAATCTGGAAAAGGGCGTCGTCTTTGCGCGCACGAACGAGGTCGTCTGGATCTGCCGCAACTGCGGCCACATCCACGTGGGCAAAAATGCTCCGGCGGTCTGCCCAGTGTGCAAGCATCCGCAGGCTTACTTTGAGCTTCGCGCGGAGAATTATTGATTGGTTGATTTCAAAGATCGGCCGTGGCAAAACCGCCACGGCCGATTTTTTTGCTCCTCTGGTGTGGGTAAGAGCAAATTCACAGTACTGGATGACACATTGCCTTTGATAGGCTTTCCGGTACGGAAGACGGCTACTATCTGAATGATCTGTGGTATTTGGGTTGCTTGGAAATACCCATATGCTGCATGGCAAAATCCATGCATTGGCAGATGAATTTGTTGCGGATCATGTCCAGCAAGGTACTTCGCAGCGGTTACATATCAGTAAGCCCCTCCCGACGGGGCTTTTTTCTCTAATGGGACTTTATATTTTGAACAAATGAAAATAGATTTTGCCCGACAGACAGCGTCTTTGTCTCCTCCGGCAGCTGCGTCACGGTGAAGTAATCCGTTGTCGCATCCTCTGTCGGGTCGTCCCGCAGATATTCCCGAAGCCGCTCGATCCATTCGACGATTTTAAACCGCGGCTCGTATTTGGGATTCCTGCGCACGATTTTTTCCTCCTGCTTGTCCAGCACATCGTCGAGCTCCACACCGCCCTGCGCCGCGGGAAGGCACATCGGCGGAAACATGACGCACCACCAGTTGTGCCCCTCCCCTTCGCCGATGATCACACGTACCGCCCGGTAGCGCCCTGCGGGAAGCGTGACCTCATCTTCATAAGTACGGGTATCGAAATATTCCTCACTGACCGTAATATGAACATCGTACGTATAGCCGCGCGCGATCACCTCGCTGCGTGCCGCCCGCTCGAGCCGTGGGATCGCTTTCTCAATCGCCTGCTCGGCCTCCCCCGCCGTCAGGGAGCCGTCAAAGATATGCGCGCCTTCCTTAAGGACCGCGTCACGCACCTGTAATTTCAGCTTCTGGTCCGCATCGCTGTCTGAATTCGCCAGCACATGCAGGCGCAGCACGCTCTCCCGGATCTGCGCACAGGAGGAGGCGAAGCCCGTCACGCTGCAAATGGACACCAGCAAAACGGCGCATAAAAGCGCAGCTTCGATTCGTTTGAACTTCATAAAAAATCCCGTCCTCTCTTTGGGTATCAAGAGTATGGACGGAACTTTCTTCCCTTATACATGGAAGCTGCTCTATTTTCTCCCATGCAGGTCAGGCGGGTCATTCTTCCGTTACGATACAGCCCTCCTCCACAGGGCGGCAGGCAAAAACGTCTGGTACAATCGTTTTGAGCTTCTCCGCACAGTCCTTCGCGGCCTGTTGGGCATCAAACAATCCAAAAACAGTCGGCCCGCTGCCGCTCATGCAGCAACCGAGTGCCCCATATTCGCGCATCGCAGCCTTGATTGCCACCCGTTCCGGAACGTCGATGACCTGCTCGAACACATTCCCCACCAAGCGGGCCGCTCCCTTTAGGTCCTCCGCGAGCAGAGCGTTCAGCATCCCGCGCTTGTCCGGCGCGCGCAGATTTGGCGCGGTATCGCACAGATGATAAGCCTGAGCGGTGGAAATACCCTGCGCGGGCTTTGCAAGCACAATCCAGCAATCCGGCAGCTCCGGCACGGGCGTGAGCAGCTCGCCGATATGCTGCGCGAGCATCGTGCCACCTTGCAGGCAAAATGGGACGTCCGCGCCGAGCGTCAGGCCGATTTTATTGAGCGTACGCTGCTTTAGATTCGTCCCATACAGCCGGTCAAGAGCCAGCAGCGTCGCCGCTGCGTCCGCGCTGCCGCCGGCAAGCCCGGCGGCAAAGGGGATTTTTTTATCGATGGCAATCGAAATTCCGTCATTCGACACACCAGTGGCTTCAAAAAACGTCTGCGCAGCTTGAAACGCCAGATTCGTCTCGTCCGCAGGAAGGCGTGCATCTGTGCAGGACAGGCAGATTTCTCCCGTACCTGTGCGCTCCACTGTTATCGTATCATATAAATTAACAGACTGCATCACCATCCACAGGCTGTGATAGCCGTTTTCAAGCCGTTCAATAATATCGAGCATCAAATTGATCTTTGCCGCCGCTTTGACGGTAACGTGCATGAGACCGCCGCCTTTCCAAATTCGGAGATTTATTTTTTATTTTATTTTACCATAAAGCTTCTTGTCAGGAAAGTTTCCTCGAGAAATTCATGACCGGAAAGATTGTCAAACGGCACATTCGGTGGTAAAATGGAAAAATAATTGTGCGTTCTCTGACCTACAGAAGCGATCTGAAGATCAAAACATAGCCGATTCAGGAGGATCATGATTTGGAACGATTATACATTCTCGTACCGGAGCAGGAGCAGCTGCCCATATGGCAGGATACCTGCCGGGCGCTGGAAGCAGACTGCACGGTATCCGTTGCCGGTGAAAACATGAGGGCCGCCCTAGACGTTGCCCTGCATAGCGGGGCGGACTATGTCCTGCTTTCGCAAAAGGGCTATTCCCCTGCTGAATTCACAGCGATCTGGAAGCGGCATTCTAAAAGCGACTGCCTCGTCGGAGAGAGCGGTAAAGGCTTCCCCGCATGGCTCGCTAAGGTGTTGCTCTCCTATTTTACCATGCGCTGGCTCCCGTCTGGCGCCCCGGCTTTTGTGCTAATCAAGGCGGACAAGCTGAGGCCGTTGCTTGCCTGCATCCCGCAAAAGGGCCCGGGTGCCCTCTCCTTTCTCGCGGCGGCGGCCGAATATGCCGGTCTGTCGGTGGAATGGATCCCCTTTGAAGCTGCCACTTGCGCGGGAAACGTTTTTTCCTGGTTCCTGCTGCATCTTTTTACCGCTTACGGCTCCTACCTGCATGCCGGAGAACACATGCGCGCATTGGAAGCTCCTATAGAGGAAAAGCCGGACCATGGCTATCACACGGCCTTTGAAAAGCTGATCAGCCTGTTTAACCACGAAATCGTCAGCTATGTTTTCTTTGGCTTGCTCACGACCGTCGTGTCGATGGGCTCCTTCTATATTTTCAATCAGCTTCTAGGGACAGAGCTTTTCCTGAAGGACAAGAATTATCTGGCCGCAAATGTGCTCTCATGGATCGCTGCAGTCCTGTTTGCTTTCGTGACCAATAAAATTTTTGTCTTCAACAGCCGCAGCTGGAAGGCGGCGGTGGTGTGGAAGGAATTCGCAGGCTTCGTTTCCGCCCGGCTTTTCTCCCTGCTCGTGGATATGGGCCTGATGTATCTATTCATCAGCATCATGGGCATGCACGAGATGCTCGCAAAATTCATCGTCCAGATCGTGATCGTTATCATCAACTATGTATTCAGCAAGCTATTTATCTTTCAGAAAAAAAAATGAAGCCCTGAGGGAAAAATTACAAAACACATAAATCATCAGACCAGCTGGAATTCCGCATGGCGTTTCTTACAAATTGGTTAAAATTGTTTTTACAATAGACGCGTGCGGCTTCTCATGATATAATCGCAGGGTAGCATCGGCGAACAGGGGCAGGTTTACCAGGCCGCCAGCCGAGGCCGAGAACGCGGCAAACGGCTTTGCGGCTGCCGGGCGGCGCTGTTTTCCCTTGTTTACTGATGCTACGTTTCAAAATTATCATAAGGCGGCTCTGCCTTATGGATATATCGAGGAATCTCACATGGTCAAAAAAATCGCTACATATTTTATGGTCACGTTGATGACCTTGATCTTCCTTCTGGACATCCTGACGGTAGCGCTGTATAACCATTATGAAAAGCGCTATTCTGTCACGCCGGAACCTGTCGTAAAGACGGTCGGGGCGGACCGGATCCATTTTCTAAATACTGGCAATTCCGATGCCATCCTGCTCGAAAGCGACGGCCATTTCGCCCTCATCGACGCGGGCGATTCCTCCGACAACTACCGCCGTAAGCACGGCGCGGTCGGCTATGAGCAGATCGTCCTGGACTATGTGAAAAAAACGGCGGTCAATGCGGAGGGCAAGGTCGTCCTCGATTTCATCCTGCCGACGCATTACCATTACGATCACATCGGCGGCTTCCGCTGGATCATCAACGATCCGGACATCACGATCAAAAAAGCATATCTCAAGCCCTTTAACCCGGAGATTCTCAATCGTATGGAGGCCCGGAAATGGGGGCTCGATATCGTCTATCGCGAGACGGTAGACGCGCTTGAGAAACGAAATATCCCCATTGTATCCGATCTGCCGGACGAGCCCTTTTCCTTTGGCAGCTTCACATTGCAGTTTTTCAATACTGTGACCGACATGTCGAAGCCGCATGCGGGTGAAAACGTCAGTTCCGTCGGTGTAAAGGTCACGAAGGGCAGCCGCACCGCTTTCCTCGCAGCGGACATTTCTGCGGAAGGCGGCCTTGAGAATAGAATTGCGCCGCTTGTCGGTAAGGTCGATCTTCTGAAGATTGGGCACCACGGCTATACCACCGCGTCCAATCCCAACTTTATTCGTACGCTTCACCCGGAGATTGCGATCGTCACCAACCAGCTCGGCAAAATCTATCCCAACGTCAAATGGAATCTGGTCATGATCGCACACGCTTCGATTTATGCAACGGTCAACCACAACGGCATCATCGCCGCCTTTACGGACAACGGTCAAATCGTCCTGACGGATCATATCCATGACGGAAGCGCAAAAATCACCGTCAGAGATTGATCGTGCGGTTGATCAATTACCGTTGGCTACGGCAAAACAGAGATTATGCCCGCGCAGGATGTGGTAACCAATAAATATTGGATCGCCGGGTACCGGATCAATAACCGCTGCGAAGGAATCCTCGATCCGATGATGGCTGGGCTTTCCGATTTTGCAGGAAGGGAAATTTATCTCATCCATTTCGCCGCGCACCCGGAATCCATGGGTGGAAAAATTCGCTGATCAGCGCGGATTTTCCGTGTTATCTGGCGCAGGATCGCAGGGCAAAGCAGGGAGAACCTTCGCATGCAAAAGGTTAAGGAAGCCAAAAGGGCGCGCCAAAAATGTGTTTTCGGCGCGCCTTTTTGTTTCCGTATAATACATGTTTCAAAGCAGGGCATGCAAATACCTTATGCCTCATGATTGACCACGATTTCCCCTTTTACGATCACCATCCGGATCTCCATGTTCCGATCGAGCACGAGCAGGTCGGCCCGCTTGCCCTGCGCAATGCTTCCCGTCTCTTTGTCCGCATGGATCACGCGGGCCGGATTGATCGTGCAGGATTTCAGCGCCTGGCGGAACGGAATGCCAAAGCGCAGGACATTGCGGAACTCATCATAAAGGTTTGTCGTGCTTGCTGCGATTGTCCCATCCGCCAGCAGAGCTTTTCCATCGCGCACATAGACCGTTTGCCCGCCCAGCTCAAAATCACCATCTGCCAACCCGGAGGCCATCATCGCATCGCTGACGATCACGGTTCGATCCTCGCCGAGGATACGGAAGGCAATCCGCAGGGTGGCGGGCGCGATATGGAAGCCGTCGCAGATGAGCTCTGCCGTAACCGCATCGTTGTCGAAGACCGCGCCGACCACGCCGGGCGCGCGGGAAGAAAGCTGTGTCATGGCGTTGAACAGATGCGTCGCGTGGGAAAAGCCCGCGTCAAACGCCTGGGCAGCCGTCTCATAATCGGAATTAGTGTGCGCCGCAGACACCGTACAATAAGCCTTGGCCCGTGCGGCGAATTCATTCGCACCGTTAGCCTCTGGAGCGACGTCCACCAGACGCACCGGGCAGATTTCATACAGCTTCAAAAATTCGTCAAAATCCGGATTTCGGATATAATCCCCGCATTGCGCGCCCTTTTTAGCGGCAGAAATATATGGGCCCTCCATATTGATTCCCTGTATGTATGCCCCGCACTCATAGCCGCGATAATCGCGCGCAGCCCGCAGGCTCTCTGCAAGCTGTTCAAAGGGGAGCGTCATCGTCGTGGGGCAAAAGGAGGTAACGCCATGATGCGCAAGATGCCGCGATATCCCGGCAAGCGATTCCTCCCTTGCATCGCAGGTATCGCCGCCCATCGCACCGTGCGTGTGGATATCGATGAAGCCGGGTGCCACCGTACAGCCGGAAAGGTCGATCCCCCTTCCCCCCTGCGTCCCTCCCACCTCGGTCAGGATGCCATTTTCGATTGCAATATCACCCTTCTGGGGCAAAAACGCTTCGTTATAATACACCGTATTCTTTAAAATCATAGAAACGTCTCCTATTCCTTACGTGGTTACCGGGCTTCGCCCGTCGCTCCCAGTATAACACAACCGAATGGGAAAATCCACGCCTATAGAGAAAGGCGGGATCTGTTGCAAAACGTATATATACAAGACGGGCAGAGGCGCGTTGCAATACCTCTTGCAACGCGCCCCTTTTGATCTAGATAGAAAGTTGCCTGCGCAGTTTCATCTGAATGCCTTCGTTTGACTGTTTCAATTGCAAAACGGCGCGTACTGCCCGCAGCGCCGCAAACGCGATCATCAGGCCGATGACGACCTTTTTGAGCACGCTCAGTATCCGCAGCGTATTCGAGGCGAGCGCCAGCATCTGAAGGTCCCGCAGCATTTCGTCCATGAGTATCCCCCCTCTGGCTATCCGTTCGTCAGAAGCACACCGTGTGCAATGCCTGGAATCGTCTCGCCCTGTTTGGAGGACACCGCGCTCATAAGCGCACCGGTGCCTACAAACAAAACGCGCTTGAACTCACCCTGCTTGAGCCGGCTTAAGATATAGGAGCACACCACGCAGCCGCTGCAGCCGCAGCCGGAAGCACCCGCATTGACATCCTGCTCATCCAGATTATAGAGCATCAACCCGCAGTCCGCGTGCACGCTCGCGATATCGATTTGGTAATCCTTACGCAGCAGCTCAATGAGCAGCTTGGAACCCACTGCGCCGAGATCGCCTGTGAGGATCATATCATAGTCCTCGGGAACCGTGCAGGTATCATGCAGGAAGGCAGCGATGGTCGAGCTTGCCGACGGCGCCATCGCCGCGCCCATGTTGTTTGCATCCTTGATGCCGAGATCCTGCATCTTACCGATAATGACGGATTCCACGTGCGGCCCTTCTCCGGCCGAGGCAAGCACTGCCGCACCGGCTGCCGTCGCAGTCCACTGCGCGGAGGGCGGACGCTGGCCGCCGTATTCCAGCGGCAGCCGGAATTGCCTTTCCGCCGAGCAGAAATGCGACGAGGTGGAGGCAACCGCCAGCCCCGCCGTACCTGTATCAATGAAGATAGAGGCCATCAAAAGCGAAAGCGCCATCGTGGAGCAGGCACCGTAAAGCCCTGCAAATGGCATATCCAGCTCCCGGAGGCCGAAACAGGTGCCGATGCACTGGTTCAGCAGGTCGCCTGCGAAGATGACGTCCACATCCGCCGGGCTCTTCTGGGCCTTGCTCAGTGCACGGATCACCGCCTCCCTGTGCAGCTTGCTTTCTGCCTTTTCCCAGGAGACCTCGCCCAGCGTCGTGTCTTCAAAAATATGGTCAAATTCAGCCGCTAAAGGGCCTTCGCCCTCCTTCTTTCCCGCAACCGCCGCAAAGCCCCGCACGACGGGACGGGAAGGCAGCGTAATGGTATATCTTCCTGTCCTGATTGCCATGTTTCCTTACCAGTCCTTTCTAAAACAGCCGGAAGATCCAGAGGATCAGCCCATAGAGCACTGCTGCAGCCGGGCCGTATAAAATCACCGGCCCCGCCACGGAGAAGATCTGCGCGCCGGTGCCGAGGATACGGCCCTCGCTCTGGAATTCCATGGCCGGAGAGACAACCGCATTGGCAAAGCCGGTGATCGGCACAATCGTTCCCGCGCCCGCATGCCGGGCGATTTTATCAAATACGCCAAAGGCCGTCAGTATCGCCGTGATGGCAATGAGCGTAATGGAAACCGTTGTTTTCGCCTGATCCTCGCTCAGATGCGCCATCAGATAAAGGCTGTTAAGCACCTGCCCGATCACACAGATCAACCCGCCGATCAGAAAGGCCTTGAGCATATTGGCCACCTTATGAGAGGGCGGTGATGCCTGATCCGCCATTTTACTGTATTCATTTCCTGTCATAAAAACGTCTCCTTTTTATTCAGATGACATCCATGTCATGACGTTATTTTCTCCGCAGTGTAGAAAGTTATACGTCGGAAAACTGTATACAGCCGAAAAAGAAGCTTGATTTGATTTTTTCACGCATTGGGTTATATGAGAAGGGCGTTTTATCATTCACAGTTCGTTTACAATTTTTTCTTAACTTGCACACATGCGCCGTTTATTATAAAATTCGTATGGTAGCATCGGTAAACAAGGGGCAAATAGCACCGCCCGGCAGATGCCCTCGGCATGCCCTCAACACCGTTGTTGCCCCTGTTCACCGATGCTATGTCCCCTATTGCTAGCTGGAGGAGTGTTTATCTTGCCGCTGATCGACATCCGCAATGTTTACAAAATTTACAATCCCGGTGAAAATGAGGTCCATGCACTTGACGGCGTAACCCTGAAAATCGAGCGGGAGGAGTTCGTCGCCATCGTAGGGCAGTCGGGCTCCGGGAAATCGACGCTGATGAATATGATCGGATTGCTCGATTCACCCACCAGCGGGGAATATTATCTCGACGGGGACGACGTTTCTCAGCTTTCTGACGATAAGCTATCGGAAATCCGCAATAAGCAGATCGGCTTTATTTTTCAGGGCTTCAATCTGATTCCCAGCCTGACCGCACAGGCGAATGTGGAGCTCCCGCTGGTCTACCGCGGCATGGCGGCGCAGGAGCGGCATGAGCTCTCCGTCAAAGCGCTTGAGCGCGTCGGGCTCGGGCACCGTCTGGATCACCGCCCTGCGGAAATGTCCGGCGGACAGCAGCAGCGTGTGGCGATTGCGCGCGCCGTGGCCGCACGCCCCCCTGTTATTCTGGCCGACGAACCCACCGGCAACCTCGATTCACATTCCGGCAAGGAGGTCATGCGCATTCTGCACGAACTCAGCGAGGAAGGGCGTACCGTTGTTTTGATCACGCATGACAACGGAATTGCAGCGGAGGCAAAGCGCGTCGTCCGGATTCAGGACGGCAAGGTCGTCGACGACTATCTCAATACCTGATCCAATCTATCCAACTGATCATTATACATAAAGGGCTCCCGGACTTCTGCCCGGGAGCCCTTCGTTTGTAAATAAGGTCTACGAGAAGAAAAAAGTGCACAAAAAGCATGGTTTTAATCGCTTTTAGAACCTGCATCTTTATGCGCCGCTGGGCGCTGACGGAAGGCCGAGGCAGCGCACGCAGGATCTGACTGCGTGGCTCGTGAGGGGATTTTAGCCCCTGCCGCGCACGGCAGGGGCGCCCGCGCGGCCTGAGCGCATTCCAATTCTTCTTACCTTGTCAGGGCAATCAAAAAAACAATCTTAATACATAAATGTTATGAAATTGTTTTTTATGAAATAATATCCCTTTTGACAGGCTGATCTCCTGACAGCATCAGGGGAAGTTAGTCTTATTACTTTAATTTTGTAATTTTGCTGTAGGTTTCGCTAACGCGACTTCATTCTCTTTGCTCGATGCAAAGAGAACGAAGCAA
>OKRX01001316.1_pt1 | contig 18543 bp, 17 predicted proteins | sample 1601241 | NCBI WGS metagenome assembly OKRX01 (sample SAMEA3541500, study PRJEB24748) | human gut metagenome | biome: human gut; feature: human-associated habitat; material: faeces | place: China | collected 2012
GTGTTGATCGCCAGTGGATTGTAAGGGCGCAATCAAATTAGAAATAGCGGCCCCAGGGTATTATCGGTCGGAGTCTATGGCAATCTCTTATCATCTTGCGAGATTGAGGGCTTGCCTTTTCCTCCTGTCGCTCCTATTAGTAACTAAGGCTCCCTAGACCTATGATGGTCTAGGGAGCCTCAATATGTATAGAAGTTGGTTTACTAATTACTGGAACTTGTATCTGCGGTCCTTAATATCGGACTTTTGGATAATGTAAGTGAGTGCCTGAGAGCGGATAATGCCCTTGCGCTCTGCATCGAGCTGCATCTTTGTATCTGCATCGGTGGTAGAATCCTCGGTGCGATTGAGTGCTTTCACGAGGTAAACACTCCGTACACCCTTGAGTGGCTGTAGCGTCTCTACAGGAGCATAGGCTGCTGCTGCGTTGATCGCTGGCTCATAGCCGATACCTGCCAAGCGTGCAGTATTAAATTTCACTGCGCTTAGGGTGTCTACCTGGCTGTGTAGCTGTTCTGCAAAGGCCTCTAGGCTACTGTACTTAGCTTCGGTAAGCTTTGCGTACATAGCATCTACTTTCTTTTCATCACGTACAATATCTCTTACTTGATCCTTCACCATTGCTAGTGGAATCACCTTGTCGGTAAATGAAGAGTTGAGGCGTACAAATACCCACTTGTCTCCACACTCAGTGATATCGCTCACTTCTCCTGGTTTGGCCGACATTGCCCAACGAATAAGCGAACGGCTATTCTCTATCCCTTGGGTGAGCATTGGCTGGTCGGCACTCACCTTGATATGAGGTAGTACTTGATACCCCTTATTGAGGGCAAGAGAGTCGATTTTGCCACCCATATTCTGGGCAATAAAGCTACTGATATCATTGTAGAGAGCCGTCTGTGTCTCATTGCTAGCTACGATGTTGCGCTGAGCAAAGGCTACCTTGTATTTTGCTACATTTGCCTTTGCCTCATTGACAAGCACGATGTGCTCTCCATACTGTGACTTGAAAGCAAAGGGCACGCCTACTGCTGCTCTGTAGATGGCATCGCTAAAGTCTGCGCCTAGGTACTGAGTGGCAGTAGCTTCGTTGAGCCAAGTAATTTCTCCACCATTCTCCTTGGTATTGGTGTCAATAGAATACTTAGCGGCGAGAGTGGCAAACTGGCTTGGATCGGCCTTGACTACGGCTAGAAGGCTATCTACTGTAGACTGTCCAGCTTCTGCTGGTGCAAGCATAATGTGGCTTACTCTAAGCATCTCTGGCGAAACCTTCTTATCCAATAGCTTTGCGACACTTACCGATTGCCCTAGGTCGTAAATCTGAGATACTTCTCCCACTGGCGCTGATTCTACAAACGCTGCGAAGTCGGCTGGGAAGATAGGGTTATTGAATTCTGCGATAGGAAGGTAGTAGTCTACATACTTCACATCGGAGTAGTCCTCCAATACGTTGGCTGGGTTTTCACCTGCCTTTAGCTCCTTCTCCGCCTCTGCGATATCATTTTTGGCTGTTTCGACATCACTCGCTGATGGGGTGATAGTAGCGTAGATGACATCTAGGTCGGCGCCGCCATTTTGTGTGGCGAATAGCTCTTTGTGCGAGTCGTAGTAAGCCTTGATGTCGGCATCAGTGACCTGCACATCTGCGTCTGGAGCTTGAGCTACATTCTGCTGTACATAGGCTAGGTCGGTAGCAACGCTATTGGCCTTAGTGTAGTAGGCTTCCTCTAGCTTATTGGTTACCACAGCACCTGAGATTAGGCTGGTGTATTTCTCGCCCAGCTTATTGGAGCGGATATCATCCTCTAGCTGTACCCATATCGCCTTGTACTGATCTATCAGAGCTTGCTCTTGTGGTGTAGCGCCCTTCCCCTTGATCTGCTTCAGGAAGTTGAGGAGTGCTGCTCTATCAAATAGCCCTGTCTCTGGATTGGTAAATAGACCGCTTTGTAGGATCATTGGAGAGAGGTTATCTCCCTGTACCAGGTCGAAAGTCTCTGCCGGAGTCACTGTAAGACCAATTTTATCAGCCTCCTCGGAGAGAATCTGCTTACTCACCATTGTCTGATACACCATATTGCGTACTTGCTGTGTTTCCGCCTCGCTTAGGTTGCGGTTCATCTGCTTGTACTGCTCCATTGTTTGGCTTACTGCCTGCTCATAGTCTTGGATCTTTACCTTATTCCCATTAACGATGAAGGCGTCCATTTCGCTGTCGCGATAGAGCGATGAAAACCAATTGCCTACATCTCCAAAGATAAAGGCAAAGAGACCCAAGCCGATGGCTATCACTAGGATTACAGCCTTGCTTCTAATCTTTTCTAATACTGCCATATGTATACTATAGTTAGTTTAATGTCCTACATTTACTACCTCCCGAATAGGCTTCATACGAAGAGTATTCATTTGGTTTGCGAAGTTAGCAATTTTTTAGGACTATATCAAATATCCCATCCCTAGAATTTACTTCATCTCCCCCAGTGCTTTAGAATTATCTATATCTACTACTGGTAGCTCAAGCTCATCAAATGGTAGCTGTCGGGCCAATCGTATTGCCTCCCACTCCTGTGCATACTCATCATAAATATCCATCCTAAAGTTTTCAGAGCCGAGCCTATCCATTGCCGTAAGCACTCTTTTAATGGTGATTGAGGAGATCTCCGAAGCTGGTGCATAAGTGATAGGCTTGCTTGATTTTGTTGATTCAATCGCCACCAGTAGCCGGCATGCCACCAATTTATCTAGCGTATCTTGTACAATTACGATTGGGAGGTCGGTCTCCGTCGCTAGCAAGTCGGCACTGTAAGAAGAGCCCTCGTGCCGAAAAGCCTTGCACACCTTCTTCATCATAATCAGAGCCACAAGGTCTCTAAATCGTCGGCTTATCCTTTCGCTCTCACTTCTAAATACATATTGCTTCACATTTTGGATCGCATAGCTCAGCTGTGCGCCAAAGAGGATGATGGTCCAGGAGAATTGCATGAAGAGCATCAAGAGTGGAATCGCTGCGATACTACCATAGATACTATTGTACTTAGAGACCCATAGCTGTCCGGAGATGTAGACCATCTGAAAGAGCTGAAAAGCGGCACCGGCCAAGACTGCCGAGGTAAAGGCGGGGAGAAACTTCACCCGAGTATTGGGGAGAAGCATATAGAGGGCCGTGAGGATCAGTATGATCACCACGAAGGGAAGCACCTTCATCAGCGTGGTGACAATCGGTGCAATACTGATGCTACCCAGTAGCTCAATAGAGCTAAGGGAGCTGATAAAGATGTTGGAGAAAGAGATAGCAATCAGCGAAATTGGTACAATCACAATGGCGGCAAAGTAGCCTATCAAGCTTTTGCTGATAGAGCGTGAGACCTTGATCTGCCAAATCTGATTAAAGACACTCTCCACCGTCAGGATCATACTAAATACAGTGTAGATCAATACGATAAGACCCACAATAATCAGCACACTACTTTGGATCTCAGCAAGGTACGACTCCACCAAGTCAAAAGCAGTGGTCAGCTCCATCTGGTGGGCTGGAAAGGCATCGTAAAGAGCCCGCTGTACCGAGGCCTGCATCCCAAAGCCTGCCGCTACGCTCAGGATAATCGCTAGCGTAGGCACCAATGCCAGTAGCGTGGTATAGGTGAGCGCCGATGACTTTTGTGCCACCGAGCCATCGATAAACTCCTTGATAGAGATGTAGAGCACCCTAAGGATGCGTACAAAGAATCCCGATACCCCCGTCATCTCGGCATCGTATAGGCGCCACATATCGCTGGTGATAAAGCTGTAGGCATTGCTAAACCACCTCCCCAATCGGCTGAAGAAAGAGTTTTTCGACTCTCGCTTACTTCGCTCCTCCTGGATCTTTTCTAGCCGTTGATTGATATCCTCTTCTTTATTGCTCATCCAATACTCCTATTATATATAATGAGTAAAAAGAAAAAACGTATGAGTCCTCAATAAGCCGGGTTCTGTCCGCCTATCCCCCCAAAAAAGGGTTTAGGCTGCTTGCCATCTATCTAGGCCTAGGGTCACCCCTAGGCTCCATCGGTCTACCCCCCAGCATCGGGCGAGCCACCCTACAGGCGCTGGTATACGCGACCTTTCCACCCACAATGCGTACTGCAGCCATATATCACTATAGACTCGGTGGGCTCTTACCCCACCTTTTCACCCTTACCTCTTCTCGAGAGAAGTGGCGGGTATTTTCTGTTACGCTCATCTACCTCACGATAGCTTCCAGTTGGGAAGTGTGGCGCTCTTTGTGGCCCAGACTTTCCTCTCGTGTAGCTACTACACCAGCGGCATGCTTTCGGGCTCATACGCTTTTATATTCTGCTTTACTCTCACTCTTTTGCCAAAATAAAAGCACCTTAAGTATCTGCAAAGATAGCAAATAGTTGTGATACCACTCTTGATCTCTTCTCAAGAGAGCCAGGGGTTACGCATTAGAAAGGTCTAAGGGGCTAACTGCGTGCCCCCCCTAGGCGTGATATCCTACACAATTGACCGATCAGGGGCGCAAAGGTACTCGAGATATAGGTGGTTTGCATTGCCTCTATAACGCACTGTAATCCAGAACTGTATGAGCCACTTTGGCGAGTTTGTAACTAAAGGATCGTGGAGTTTGTAACTAAGCGATCGTGGAGTTTGTAACTAAGCGATCGTGGAGTTTCGAACTTACTGATCCCTTAGTTACAAACTCAGTTTTGGGGCCTTTTATAACCCGAAGGAGCTTTTCGTCCGAAAGTGATTGTCCCTCTCGCTTTTAGCGTGGACTTATCTGCCCCTCTTCTGTCACAAGGGGTTGAATATATATGGGAACCATTGGTTAGCCCTAGTCGTTCGGGCTAGGCTACCGACGCTGGGGCTACAATAAATCGGACCTCCTTGGAGGGCCTTACTATAGATATTCTGATGAATGCCACTCCGACATACCTTTCTGATCCGGAACCCCCAGTGCCTTGGTCCACATAGCTTATTCATTTGAACTTTTTTGAGTACTTTTGTAGAGTAATTATGGGCTATGCCCACCACTTAATAAGGAAAATCGAGTGAATTTAAGGAAACTGATCTTACTAGTTGTGATGGCTTTAGGCATCACTCTTCTCTCACAAGCGCAGATTGCGAGGAGTGGAGAGCGGCCTACTGAGGGTGGGGGCTTGCGTACGGCGGAGCTCCTGCAGTTGCCTACCTTTAGGGCGCCTCAATTTGACCAAGACTCAGCTCGTAGGGAGATGGAGCGAGGCTCGGCTGAGCTTCGTGCCTATTTATTTGCCCAACCCTTGGGGGTAGATCTTGATATTATCCAAAAGGGTGAGCACACTCAGTGGAGCGATGGTACTGAGGTGTGGCGCTATCGCATACGCTCGCAAGGAGCCAAGAGCTTGGGCTTTTTCTTTGACCAATGGGAGCTACCAAGAGATGCCTACCTATATATATACAGTACGCTGGATCCTACCTATGGTATTGGAGGTTTTGGGTGGGAAAATAATAGTGAGCGAGGCTCTCTGCCGATTCAACCTATTTTGGGAGATGATGTGGTGATAGAGCTTCAGGCGCCCAAGGGAAGTCGTCCGAGGCTGCATCTAAAGGAGCTCTATCACGGAGTTCGTTCTATTGAAGGTTTGCTTCGGTATGCCATGCCTCAGGCTGGTTCGCCTAAGGAGTTCTCGTGCACGCCTGAGGTGGCCTGCTATCCAGAGTATCAAGATGTGGCACGGAGTGTGGTAGTGGTGGTGACTGGCTCGGGGGCATTGGGCACTGGTTCGCTGGTCAATAACACTAGTGGCAATGGGCGTCCGCTGATTCTTACTGCGGCGCATGTGATAGAGAGAAGCTATAATTATGGGCTTCTTACTCAAAAGGAGAAGGAGGCAGAAGCGGAGCGGTCTATCTTCTTCTTTAATTACCAGACCCCTATGTGTGACTCGAGTATTCAGCCGGGGCGGACGCAGAGTGTCGCTGGAGCTAAGCTTTTGGGGTGTGATGCTACCACTGATGTGGCCTTGATGGAGCTGAATGTGGCTCCTCCTGCCGACTATCAGGTGTACTATGCTGGGTGGAATGTAGCGCCCAATCTAAAGGAGATGCACGCCAATATCCACCATCCCTGGGGATATAGTAAGCGCATAAATCTTGCTTTTTCGGCCCTTAGCTATACCACTTACTCGGGTGGAAACTTGCCTTTTGGAGAGATGCAGCATCTTAAGATTCCTTTCTGGGATCTTGGTACTACTGCTGCAGGATCGTCTGGCTCTCCGCTCCTCGATACTCAGCACCGGATTATTGGGGTATTGTCGGGAGGTGAGTCGTACTGCGATCGTCGTTCAATAGACTTCTTTGCCTCTCTACAGCGGGTATGGCAATCTAATGATCAAGATGCGAGAAATGTAGTTGCAGCGTTGGACCCTACCGGTTCTAAGGCGACTACTTGTGCGGGTAGGGGAGCTGTGCGAGGTGAGGATCAAGCTCCGCAGAGGCTCACTAATATGCGTATTCCACCGAGCAATAGTCGTGTGACTGAGCTACTGCCACAGATGGATAGGGCTAAGCTTTTGGGCACCGACCATGGGGTAGTGGAGATCGGGGAGAGCTATAGGATGGCAGCTGGTAGCAAGTTGTATGGCCTTTACTTGATGCTTTCGGGGGAGGCACAGTCTGGGGACGAGGTACAGGTGACCATCTATGGAAATGGAGGAGCTACACGGCTCTCTACTGAGGTGCTCTCTTTGGAGTCTTTGGTATTGAACTCGAAGGAGAAGAAGACGCAAGTGCCAGGTGCATTCAGGGAGATTTATCTACGTTTGTCTTCTCCATTGGAAGTGACCTCTGATCAGGTGGTTTACTTCTCTATCTCTACGGCCTCTATTCCTCAAGGTGTATCGGTGGTGCACCAGAAGCACTCTGAGCCTACTGCCAATTCGGTGATGTGGCGGGTGGGCAGTGAGTGGCAACCGTATACTAAGTATAATCGAGGGGGGGGCCTCTCTCTTTGGATAGATCCTGTGGTGAGCCATGTGACGCTCACGGCGCCTACACTTGTGGAGCCACGGCTGAAGATAACGCCTCTCAATGATGAGCAGATGATGCTTAAGGTTAATGACCTCTCGGGCTCAGCCTCGTACATGCTACGTGCTTATACTCTATTGGGTGAGCCTATCTATAGTGACCGCTCTGTGGGTAAGGACTTCTTTATATTCCCCCGCAATCTGTTTGAAGGCTTTGGGGTGGTGATACTTAATGTAAGTGGCGATGGCTGGAGTGAGTCGATAAAGGCTCTTTTCCCTAAGAATTGAATGAACGTAACAAAATATAGATGGTATAGTAGTGATGAAGCACAATAATTTTATACTCCTTCTCCTTTCACTCGGTATTGGGCTGCTAGCTTTGGCTGGGTGTAGCAAGAGTGATGAGCAGTTTAGAGTACAAGGGACTATTTCGGAGTCGGAGGGGCAGACTCTCTACCTTGAGTATCAAGGTCTGACGGGTGCGGAGATGATCGATTCGATCGTGCTGGAGCGCAATGGTAGCTACCAATTTGATGAGCCACTCCCTAAGTATCCAGACTTTTACCGCCTTAGGCTTGGAAAGCAGGTGATACCCTTTGCCGTGGATACGCTCCCCTCTACCACCACTATCAATGGAGACTCTAGAAACTTCGCTACTAGCTACTCTGTGGAGGGTAATCTGCCTACTTCGCAAATCCGTGAGGTGTGGCTGGCGCTTTTGGATGCCAATGTGGCGCTCTCTAAGCTGGAGGGAAGTGTGATGGGCAATCAAGAGCTATATGTGGCGCAGAGGGATAGTATCTTTGATCGCTACAAGGAGGTGGCTCGGAAGTATATCTATACTAACCCACAGTCGCCAGTCGCTTACTTTGCTCTCTTCCAGCAGGTGGATGGTAATTTGGTCTTTAATCCTTATGATAGGACCGACTCTAAGGCATTTGCTGCGATTGCCAATACTTACAATACTTTTCAGCCGGAGAACCCTCGCACGAAGCATCTCTATGACCTCGCGCTTCGCTCTATCGCTGTAGTAAGGCAGCAAAATAAAGTGGCGGAGCAGCAGCGGAATGGTACTGAACTCCTGAAGGAGGCGGGGGTGAAGGAGACTTCTTATATCGACTTTACTCTGCCTAATAAGGAGGGGCAGGAGGTGACGCTCTCTGCACTTGTGGCGAAGCAGGATGTGCTACTAGCTTTCTCGACGATGCAGGCGAATTGGGCTGCCGACTTTAATAGCGCTCTTGCAGAACTATATGGTAAGTATGCCTCGCGTGGGGTACAAATCGTGCAGGTGGGCTTGGATGCTGACCCGCATATCTGGATTAGTGCTACGAAGGATCTCCCTTGGATCAATCTTCAGGATCGGGATGGTAGCTACTCTAAGCTGGTTGGGTTCTATAACCTCTACCGCTTGCCTTCTCTATTCTTGATCACCAAAGGGGGTGGAGAGCTGTATAGGATCGAGAGTGTATCTCAGTTGGAGCGACTTCTTAAGTAGTCTATACGGAATTGCTTGGAGCTAATGGCTCCGCTAAAATGTGTATATTTGCAGTCAAGCCTTGATAATAGATAGAGTATGATTTTTGATATCAAGAAACAAGCAAGGAGGGTAGCAAGCTACTTTGGGTCGGAAAAGGAGGGGCGTGGACTTTCACTGGTCCGCGTTACTGATAAAAGTGAGCTGAAGGAGTTTGTGCAGTTTAATCTTGACCTGTACAAGGATAATCCCAATCATGTCCCTGACTTAGTGGGCGATGAACTGAAGTCGCTATCGAGGGAAAGTAACCCAGCTTTTGCCTTTTCTGAAGCTGACCTATTTATGGTGAAGCGAGGTGGCGAGGTGGTGGGGAGGATCGCTGCTATTATCAATCACCGTGCCAATAAGAAGTGGGGGCAAAACAGGGCTCGCTTTGGCTGGGTGGACTTTATCGATGATGATGATGTGGTGGACCTGCTCTTTGATACCGTGGAGGCCTGGGCAAGGGAGCGAGGCTGCGATGAGATGCACGGACCGATGGGTTTTACTGACTTGGATAAGGAGGGGATGCTGGTGGAAGGTTTTGACCAGATGGGGACGATGATCACGATCTACAATTACCCCTACTATCCTAAGCAATTGGCACGCCGTGGATATGAGAAGGAGATCGACTGGCTGGAGTACAAGATTTATATCCCTAAGATTGTGCCGGAGAAGCATGCACGGCTCTGCCAGATAGTCAAGGATAGGTACGGGGTGCGGCTCCTTAAGTTTGATGAGCGTGATAGCTTGATGCGGTATGGCCGAGCTATCTTTGAACTGATCAATGAGGCTTATGCACCACTTTATGGCGTGACGGAGCTGACGGATGATCAGATAGAGTATTATATCAAGCAGTATCTGCCAATGGTTAATCTCGACTTTATCAATCTGGTGGTGACGGAAGAGGATGAGGTGATTGGCTTTGGAATTACTTTGCCAAGTATCGTGAAGGCACTAAAGAAGGCTAATGGTAGACTCTTCCCTACTGGCTTTATCCATATTCTCAAAGCCCTTAAGTCGAAGCAGCCTGAGGTGGTGGAGCTCCTGCTTATTGGGGTAAAGCCGGAGTATCAAAATAAGGGAATTACGGCGTTGATCTTTGAGGATCTGATCAAAGTGATGCATCGCTACCAAGTAAAATATGCTGAGAGTAATCCTGAGCTGGAGACTAATCTCAGTGTGATGATGCAGTGGAATTACTTTAAGAAGGTGCACCATAAGAGGAGAAGAGCTTTTTGCAAGAAGTTGGTATAGTAAGCTTAGGAGAGGAGATACATAATTATATATGGAGTTGGATAACCAAGTAAATAAAGCACAAGACGACCAAGCCCTTGAGGGAAATGCCGGCATCTATAAGGATGATAAGGTGGTAACGCTGGATCCTATGGAGCATATCCGGTTACGACCTGGTATGTATATAGGTAAGTTGGGCGATGGTACGTCGAAGGATGATGGTATCTATGTGCTATTGAAGGAGGTGATCGATAACTCTATTGATGAGTACACCATGGGATTTGGTACGCAGATCCAGATATCTATCGATGAGGAGGAGATGCGACATGTGGTGGTACGGGACTTCGGGCGTGGTATACCGCAAGGGTCGCTGACGAAGGCGGTGGGTACTATGAATACGGGGGCGAAGTATGATAGCGATGTATTTAAAAAAGCAGTGGGCCTTAATGGTGTGGGTCTCAAGGCGGTTAATGCCCTAAGTACTCGTATGCAGGTGACCTCTTACCGTGAGGGGAAGGGAAAGTATGTGATTTTTGAAAAGGGGGTGCTAAAGGAGGAGAGTGACCTCTTTGATACTACTGAGCGCGATGGTACGGAGGTGGACTTCCTGCCCGATGTGACGCTCTTCAAGAATTATCGCTATCAGCAGGAGTATATCCAGGAGATGCTTAAGATGTACTCTTATCTCCAACCGGGACTTAAGCTTACGCTCAATGGTAAGAATTTTGTCTCTAAGAATGGTCTGATGGACCTGCTGGAGGAGAATATGACGAGTGAGCCACTCTATCCGATTATCCATTTTATTGGAAAGGATATTGAGGTGGCGATCACGCACTCTACTCAGTATGGAGAGGAGTACTATTCTTTTGTCAATGGGCAGAACACCATTCACGGTGGTACTCACTTATCGGCTTTTAAGGAGGCTATAGGGCGTACAATACGTGACTTTTTCCAGAAGAACTTCGACTATAATGATATCCGTTCGGGTATCACGGCGGCTATAAGTATTAGGATACAAGAGCCTCTATTCGAGAGCCAGACGAAGATGAAGCTAGGCTCTAGAGAGATAGAGGAGGGGGGAATGACGATCCAGAAGTTTGTAGGGGACTTCCTTAAGGCTAAGCTCGATGATTATCTCCATATAAATAGTGAAACGGCCGAAGCTCTACTGAAGAAGGTACAGGAGAATGAGCGGGAGAGAAAGGCACTTGCGGGTGTCTCTAAGGCGGCTAAAGAGCGTGCTAAGAAGGCGTCAATACACAATAAGAAGTTGCGCGACTGTACGCAGCACTACAATGACCCGAAGGCATCGCTCGCAGATGATACACAGATATTTATCACAGAGGGGCTATCGGCGAGTGGAAGTATTACGCAGAGCCGTAATGCGGAGCATCAGGCGGTTTTTTCGCTTAGAGGTAAGCCACTCAATTGCTATGGCCGTAAGAAGGAGGTGGTCTATGAAAATGAGGAGTTTAACTTACTGCAAGCAGCACTCAATATCGAGGATGGGTTGGACAATCTGAGGTACAATAAGGTAATCGTAGCGACGGATGCCGATGTCGATGGAATGCATATTCGTCTGCTAATTATTACCTTCTTCCTAAGGTTCTTCCCGGATCTTATTCGTCAGAATCATGTCTTTATCCTTCAGACACCTTTATTTAGAGTGCGGGATAAGAAGGATGCCACCACTATCTACTGCTATGATGAGCGGGAGCGAGACGAAGCCATCAAGAAGCTGGGTAAAGAGAGTAGTGTGACTCGCTTTAAAGGTCTTGGTGAGATCCGACCTGAGGAGTTTAAAGAGTTCATCGGAGATCAGATCCGTCTGGATCCTGTGATGATGAAGAAGGAGGATAATGTACAGGAGTTGCTTGAGTTTTATATGGGCAATAATACGCCCGATCGTCAGGACTTTATTGTACAAAATCTAGACCCGGAGAGTGTGTAAGATGAAGCGAGTAGGAGTATATGCTGGGAGCTTTGACCCTTTTACGATAGGGCATGCCGATATCGTAGCTCGTGCACTGCAGCTACTGGATGAGCTACATATTGTACTGGGTCAAAATATAGCGAAGCAACCATTTCAGCCGGTAGAGGAGCGGATAAAGTTTATCAGCGACCTTTACCATATGGACACCCGGATTAAGGTGGTGGCGTACAGTGGTATTGTAGCCACTTATGCCAAGGATCACGGAGCTATACTAGTGCGTGGGCTGAGAGGCATAGGAGACTTAGACGGCGAGCAGACACTAGCTGAGGTCAATCGCAGTCGCTTTGGAGTGGAGACGATTTGCTTATTCTCCGCTCCTGAGCATCGTATTATTAGTAGCTCGTTGATACGAGAGTTGGCAGCTTTTGGTGAAGATTATTCAGAGTATATCCCTTTGATAGACTAAAGATATGGCTATAAATTACTACGGAGAGGGCGTCACAATCCCTACTTTTAGGAGAAGAGAGATCAATGCATGGATTAAGGATGTAGCTGAGACGTATGGCTACCAGGTAGGAGATATCACCTATCAATTCTGTGATAATGAGCGGATATTGGAGGTCAATCAAAAGTACCTCAATCACGACTACTATACCGATATCATTACCTTCGACCAGACGAGAGACGGGCTGCTTTTCGCAGATATTGTGATTAGCTTAGAGATGGTTACAAGTAATGCTGAGGAGTATGGCGAGCCATTCCATCGAGAATTCTTGAGAGTTCTTATACACGGAGTGCTTCACCTCTGTGGCGTAGACGATATTACGGAGGAGCAAGAGAAGGAGATGCGAGAGGCGGAGGAAAATGCACTGGCGATGCTACCAGCTGACCTCTCAGAGGTGTGGAGAAAGTAGCTAGCCTACTAGCAGATGGATAATTGGCCACAGTTTGATCAAAGATATCTGCCAGAAGTAGTAGCTGAAGTGCCAGCCTATCGAGATTATTTGATAGGGGTACTATTGCTCTTACTGGCGATCGGAGCTCTCCTTTGGGCGTTTTACCAGCGCCGTAATCGAAGCGGTGGGTCAGGCGGTGGCGTGGCATTGTATCCATTCCTTACAGTTCAGACAATCCTTCTAGTAGGCTTCCTCTATGCCGAGATGGTATGGGAAAAATCATTTAGCGTCCCCTATTGGTTGGTGGCAGGCAGTGGAGTACTCTATGCGTTGGGCTATCTTCTAATTAACTTATTGGTCTATTCAGTGCTATGGTATGCTTTCGGAGTGCCCGAGAGAGTAGGTCAGTGGTTTATCTCATTCTTTAGAGTTTGGGGGCTTGCCGGTGTAGCTCTCTATATTCCCCTATTGCTCTGTATCACAGGTATTGTCGAGTATGGCTGGCTCATTTATAGCCTAGTTGGCGCTATCTATTTCTTCTTTAGGATGCTACTTATATACTACAGTATCACCATATTCCCAAAGCTACTTAATTTCCCTCTGCATTTAATTTTGTATCTTTGCACCTGCGAAATAGCCCCGGGGTTATTTTTGTTGGTATAAATAGATAAGAGAAGAATAATGTCTCAGAAAATTAAAACCATTTTGGTGTCACAGCCAAAGCCCGCCAATACGAAGTCACCCTACTTCCAGTTGATGGAAGAGACAGGTGTAGAGATAGATTTTAAGCCGTTATTCAGTATCACTCCAGTGACTGCTAGAGAGTTTAGAGATCAGAAGATCGAGATTTTAGATCATACTGGGGTAGTACTTAATTCCAAGACTGTTGCCGATCACTTTTTCAAGCTAGTGAAAGAGCTAAGAATTGAGCTCCCTGAGGATTATAAGTACTTCTGCAACTCCGAGTTCATTGCGACTTATCTGCAAAAGCACATCACAGTGCGGAAGCGCAAAGTCTTTTTTCCTGAGAAAAACGGCAACGTAGGGGATCTCCAGGCACTACTCTTAAAGTACGAAAAAGAGCACTTCTTCGTACCAGGGATTGATGGCGTCAAGGAGCGCTACTCCGACGAGTTGGAGGCCAATAACATAGCCCACACACTGGGTGTGGTGAGCAAGTTGGAGTTTACCCCCATTACCAAAGAGGAGATTGACGGCTATGATATGCTCATATTCTTCAGTCCCAATGGAGTACAGTCACTATTCCATAGCATTCCAGAGTACAAGCAAGGCGATCAATTGATCGGTTGCCTAGGCGAGGGGACACTCAAGGCACTTAAAGATGCAAAACTGAGAGTAGATATGCCAGTGCCTAATAAAGACTTTACAAGTATCAATGCAGCGCTTGACCACCTCGTGAAAAGTGCTAAGAAGAAACATGCCTGATAGCGTATCACTGAAGAAGGAAGAACGGATCTACCTCCGAAGCGAGCTCAATGAGCTATTCGCTTCGAGAGGTAGCTTTGTTTGCTACCCTTTTAGAGTGGTCTACTTGGAAGTACCTCGCCAGGACCTTCCTCTCAAGATGATGGTCTCCATCCCCAAGCGACGCCTCAAGCATGCGGTAGATAGAAACCGTATGAAGCGCCTCACACGCGAAGCCTACCGCCTCACCAAAAAAGAGCTGATAGCGACCATCCCACCTGATACCACACTGCTCGTCGGTTTTATCTATCTCAAAGATCGACTGAGCCGATACCCAACCATCCAGCAGGCGATAGAAGAGAGCTTCAAGCGACTGCAGCCACCCACCAAAGACCCCGAAGAAGATGATTAAGAGATGTATCAAGTGGCTCTCTGGAGTATTGACACAGCTACTTCTTCTCCCCATTTACTTCTACAAGAGAGCCATTTCACCCATGCTACCCCCCTCCTGCCGATTTACGCCGAGTTGTAGCACTTACGCCGTCGAAGCCCTCAAGAAGCACGGGCCAGTGAAAGGCCTCCTCCTAGCTATCTGGCGTATCCTACGTTGCAACCCCTGGGGCGGGAGTGGTTACGATCCCGTCCCCTAACGCCTTATGCACCCCTTCCTAGACTTCCATACCCACGCCCAGGGTTGCAAGAAATACCTCACACACAGTGATGTACTTGTCGTACAGTCCTTACATCTAGGAGAGAAGCTAGAGCCCAGAGCCGACTTTGCCACCTGGGGCGTACATCCAATGCTAGAGGGTGCCAGAGAGTTCGTTGATCGCCTCCAGCACCATCCCAATGAGCTCCTAGCAGACTGGACACATACCCTCACCTCCACCCCCGCCATCATCGGCATCGGCGAGTGTGGCTGGGACCATCGCTCCCCCCTTACACTCCAAGAGCAAGAGACCCTTATCCACTTCCATATCACTTTGGCCGAGCTACTCCATTACCCACTTGTCTTTCACGTCGTAGGCGGATGGCACCACCTGCTAGCCACGAAAAAGTCCCACCCCACCTCCAGAGTCCCATGGATCGTCCACGGCTTTCGAGGCCACTCCACCCTCGCACAGCAACTCACCAATGCAGGCATCTACCTAAGCCTACATCCTTATTGCCCCAAGCTTCAAGTCGCCAACTACTTCCTTGAGACCGACGATACCCCAGATCTGATAGAGACCCACTATAAAGCCAGAGAGATACTACAGAAAGATCAAAGAAAGCACATCATTAACCTTTTTTGCAGCTTGTTTCCTATGGTATCTCAATTAATTAGAGTAGATTTGTAGTGTGAGAATTGAACCAGGAATGTATAATCACAAAATGAGTCAAGATTATGAGAAATAATAATGGACTGAAGATTTTGATAGGCGTAGCTATTGGTACCGCTATCGGTGCAGCAGTTGCCTACTTCTCTGATACAAAGAAGCGCAATGAATTTATTGATGATATGTCGGATTATAGCGACAAAGTAAAGAGCAATATCAAGGACGCTTACTACGATGGTAAGATCCGCGCTCGTAAGGCCAAGAGAGACCTCGCTAGGTACATGGCAGATGTCAAAGACGACGCAGGGCATATCTACGACGACGTAATCGCTTCAGCAAAAAACATGGGTCGCAAGGTAAAGAACGAAGCCGAAGAGCTAGCCGACCTTACCGAAGAGGAGCTCTCTGACCTAAAAGACGCTGCAAGAGAGGAAGCAGAGAAGCTTTCTAAAAAGTAACCGCTCCAAGAGTAGTTGGAGGTAGATACTCACCGCGCTACATACCCTGTGGCGCATAGAGTGAGAGATAGGATGGGTGGGTGACTCTTATTGCCTCACGACCTAGTCGTGGGTGCAGTGGGTCGCTCACCCATTCCCGTTAATAGTTGAAAAAGATAAAGAATATACCAATGACAAGCATCAAAGAGACCTTTAGCGAAGTGATCGCCGAGCTAAAGGATTATATTGAGGCAAAGAAAAGTCTGATAGAGCTCAAAGCCACAGAGAAAGGGGCACCAATCGTCGCAAAGTCCATTTACGGCTCCGTGCTAGCAGTGCTCAGCATCATAGTGGCAGTACTTCTGTTGGTGGCAGCTCTTTTTGCCGGTTCACTCATCTTCCTTACGAGTGGCACCGAAGCCTTTGCTGCCCTCTCCGCGCTTACCTACTCAAGCGTATGCCTGCTGGTCCTCTTCATCCTCATCCTAGTGATACTACTAGCATTGCGTAAGCGCGTGACCCAAAAGATGGAGAACCAGTTCATCAATAACTACCTAGATAGACAAGAGACCAAAGAGCACAGCCAAGAGCGAGATCAAGTCCTTGCCCAAGAGCAAAAGAGTCTCTCCATAAATCTATCCAACGAAATAAAGGAGGAGGAAATACAATGAGCAACCTTACAACAGCAACTCAGGCAAGACTAAAAGCACGAGAAGACCGATTAGAAGCTCGTGCGAATATGCGCCTCAATAGAGTCAAAGAAAAGATCAATTACCTTAAGAGCAATAGCGGGAGTATCATCGTCGACGAAGCCTTAGACAATCTAAGCCAATCCTCACCCGTGATGGCAAAGGTAGCCCGCTTCGTCAGCGGGTTAGTGACCAAGTCAAGAAACAAAAGAGTCGCTAAAGAGCTCACCCAAGAGCAGATACTTAGCCACCCCACCAGTAGCTATAGCACACGAGATGGGGAGAGCCAGAGTAGCCTCCTCTCCACCGTCAAAAGCTACCTCCTACCCACCCTCTACTCACTCGGAGGCATGCAGCTACTCTCCTATAGCCTCAAAGGAAGCGGCAAGATACTCCGCAGTGGCCTCGGCAGGCTATTTAGATGGCGACGCAAAAGAGGCTAATACGAGATATGTCCATACCCATTTAGCACCATTTTTACCATTTCATACAAGAGACAAGCGAATATAGCCAGTACTTCAAATATTTTAGGTAAATTTGCCCCTGAAAGATGGTGGGTAATGACAACGCTTATCCCAGACAAATAAACAATAATCAATTATATTAATAAGTAAGAATACTGATATGATCAAGATTGGTATCAACGGCTTTGGCCGTATCGGACGCTTTGTGTTCCGTGCTTCAACAAAGAGAAATGACCTAGTAGTGGTAGGTATTAACGACCTTCTACCAGTTGACTATCTAGCATACATGCTAAAATACGATACAATGCATGGTCAGTTTGATGGTGAGATCTCTTACGACCTAGAGAAGAGCACCTTGACTGTCAATGGAAATACCATCCGTTGTACTCAAGAGCGCGACCCAAGAGAGCTCAAGTGGAATGAAATCGGTGCAGAGTACGTAGTAGAGTCTACCGGCCTATTCCTCACTTCCGAGAAGGCTCAGGCACACCTCGAGGCAGGTGCTAAGTACGTAGTGATGTCGGCTCCTTCAAAGGACACTACTCCAATGTTCGTAGTAGGTGTCAACGAAGATAAGTACGAAAAGGGCACTAAGATCGTGAGCAACGCTAGCTGTACTACCAACTGCCTTGCTCCTCTAGCAAAAGTGATTCACGACCACTTCGGCATCAAAGACGGTTTGATGACCACGGTACACGCTACCACAGCTACCCAGAAGACTGTTGATGGTCCATCAATGAAGGATTGGAGAGGTGGCCGCGCAGCTGCTGGCAATATCATCCCATCTACCACAGGAGCTGCTAAAGCCGTAGGTAAGGTAATTCCTTCCCTCAATGGCAAGCTCACCGGTATGTCTTTCCGTGTTCCTACACTCGACGTATCTGTAGTAGACCTAACCGTTAACCTAGAGAAGCCAGCCACCTACGAGGAGATCTGCGCTGTAATCAAGAAGGCTTCAGAAAACGAGCTCAAGGGCATCCTAGGCTACACTGAGGATGCAGTTGTTTCTAGCGACTTCCTAGGAGACACCCGCTCATCAATCTTCGATAAAGCAGCAGGTATCGCCCTTACCGATAGCTTCGTAAAGCTAGTATCTTGGTACGACAACGAGATCGGTTACTCCAACCGCGTACTCGACCTTATCGCTAAGATGCACAAGGTAAACGGCTGATAACTGCCTAGAGAGAATAAAGTACCCACGATGTTGAAGCCGCGGGCCTTGAATTCGGCATGGTGCAGCAGCGCGCGGCCGAGGTTGCCCACCCCGATCAGCGCGGCGCGCCATTCGCGGTCAACGCCAAGGGAAGCTTTGATGGCGGCGATGAGGCTGGCTACGTTGTACCCTACGCCACGCACACCGAATTCGCCAAAATAGGCAAGGTCCTTGCGCACCTGAGATGCGTTCACGTCGCATGCTTCAGCGAGCGGGCCGGAGGAGATGACCTCCACGCCGTTGCGCTGCATACTTTCGAGCACTTGAACGTACACGGCAAGGCGACGAATGGTGGCTCTGGGAATACGTTCGCTTTTCAATGAGAGCATAGTGGTATCGCATTGCTAAAGATGAAAAAAACAGGGGGGAGAGAACGGCGTTGCCGGTCCCTCCCCGGAAACC
>OKRX01001325.1_pt1 | contig 18468 bp, 17 predicted proteins | sample 1601241 | NCBI WGS metagenome assembly OKRX01 (sample SAMEA3541500, study PRJEB24748) | human gut metagenome | biome: human gut; feature: human-associated habitat; material: faeces | place: China | collected 2012
AAAAAATACGCCCGGGCAGCGGGATCGGCTCCAGCGCCGCCAGTTCCGCAGCAGCCGTTTTCGGCCTGAACGAACTGTACGGACGCCCTTTCCCCCTTCCGGAGCTGGTCCCTTTCGCAATGGAAGGTGAAAAACTGATCAGCGGAACTGCACATGCGGACAACTCCGCCCCGGCCGTCATGGGCGGAATCGTGCTGATCCGCGGTTACCAGCCGCTGGACATGGTGAGGCTGCCGGTTCCCGATTCATTCTGCTTCTCGGTCATCCATCCGCATATCGTCGTCAGTACCAAAGCGGCCCGCGACGTCCTTCGCAAGGAAATTCCCATGCGCGAGGCCGTGACCCAATGGGGAAATGTCGGGGGGCTGGTGGCCGGCATCATGACCGGAGACCTCCCGCTGATCGGCCGCTCCATGCGCGACGTAGTCGCCGAACCCTACCGCAAGGGATTTATCCCCGGTTACGACGACCTGAAATCGGCCTGTCTGGCCGCGGGTGCGCTGTGCGTGAACATCTCCGGGAGCGGGCCGTCGGTCTTCGCCCTGAGCGATTCGATAGAAAAGGCACAGCAGGTCGGCAAGGCCATGAAAAAGCATTTCACCGCCCTGCGGATCGCCAACGACCTGTATGTTTCACACATCCCTTCGGTAGGCGCCAGAGTGGTGGAATAACCGTACAAAACCGACAAAACAATTACGAACATGCAATATTACAGCACCAGAAACCACGCTGCGCTTTTCTCGCTGCAAGAGGCCGCTTTCCGCGGCCTGGCCCCGGACGGCGGCCTGTTCATGCCGGCCGTCATACCGCACGCCGACCTGGAAAAGGTACGCGAACTTTCGGAGTGCTCGTTCTCCGAACTGTCCCGCTACCTGACCAGGCTTTTTTTCGGGGACGAACTCCCCGAAACCCGAACGGACGCTATTGCTGCGGGAGCCTGCCGGTTTCCCGTCCCGCTGAAACAGGTGGGAAAGGACAAATACACGCTCGAACTATTCCACGGGCCGACCTTCGCATTCAAAGATATCGGGGCCGGTTTTATGGGACATGCACTGCGGGCACTGAACCGGACGGCAGGGGAAACAATCATCCTGACCGCGACATCCGGCGACACGGGCAGTGCGGTAGCGAACGGCTTCTACGGCATCGAAGGGGTCAAAGTGGTCATCCTGTATCCGGACGGACAGGTCAGCGGCCTGCAGGAGAGCCAGATGACTACGTTGGGAGGCAACATTTTCCCGCTGAAAGTGAAGGGAACATTCGACGACTGCCAGCGGATCGTCAAGGATATTTTCTCGGATGCGGATTTCCGGCGGGAGAAGCGGGTGACCTCGGCCAATTCGATCAATATCCTGCGCTGGATTCCCCAGTCGTTTTACTACTTCCACGGTTGGGCGCAATGGGTGAAAGCCACCGGCGGGAAGCGTCCCGGAATCGTCGTTCCGAGCGGCAATTACGGAAACCTCGCCGCAGGACTGCTCGCTGCAAAGATGGGGTTGCCCGTGAGACGTTTTATCGCCGCAGCCAACGCGAACGACACCGTCCCGAAATATCTCCGGAGCGGCCGTTTCGAACCGCAGCCGTCGGTACGCACGGTCGCCAACGCAATGGACGTCGGCAATCCGAGCAACTTCGAACGCATCGTCGACCTATTCGGCAACGACTTCAGCGCCGTGACCGCTCGTATCGGGGGATATTCATGCGACGACCAAACGATCCTAGAAGCGATCCGGGAGTTGTACGACCGCTACGGCTACCTTTCCGATCCGCACAGTGCCGTGGGATATAAGGCCGCCTGCGAGTTCGGAATCGAAGGTTTCTGGCTCTCGACGGCCCACGGAGCCAAATTCGGCGAAGTCATCCGCACAGCGCTGGGGAAAGAGTTTCCGTTACCGTCCGGACTGCACGAACTGCCTGGAAAGGAAAAGCTTTTCACCCGGATCGGCCCGTCGACCTCCTCGGTGGAAAATTTCATCCGTTCGCTCTGACAGGAAAAACCGACAGGGATATCCCGCACAACGAAGAGTCCCGGGAGAACCCAAATAATGCAAAAGAGCTCCGGATAATCCGGAGCTCTTTTCTTACTCGATAAAAACCGGTGCGACCGCCGGACGTTCACTACGTTCGGACTGCAGCCGCGAAAAGCTACAAGCTGTCGCCGAAGTCCTTGCGGAACTTAAGCATCAGTTTTTCGGGCCAGTCTCTCGTCGGTTCGAGTCCACCCATAAAGAAACGCAGCACGGGCGGTTCGTACACGAAACGCAGGCCGCCGATCATCTCGCGGTTCTCATAGAGCCATACCACCCGGTCGACGACATACTTGATCTGCGACAGCGTGAAAACGCGACGCGGTACGGCCAGACGCAGCAGCTCGACATCGGCCAGGATTTCGTCGCCGTTTTCGTCGCGCACGCTCGACACCGTTCCGCGCTCCATGCCGCGGATACCCGAAATCAGGTACAATGCAGCCGCGAGGGCACCCGCAGGATATTCGGTCTGTGGAATATGCGAACAGAAGCTCATCGCATCGACATGCGCACCGAGCACACCCGGAGGGGTGACCACCGGAACGCCGTGTTTATCGAGCGTTTCTACCAGATATTTGATAAAATTGGGGCTCTGGCTGATCATAGTTTCGTCGAGCGTCTCACGCAGGCCGACGGTCATCGCCTCGATCTCGCGGACCGAGATACCGCCGTAAGTAAGGAAACCTTCGTAAAGCGGAATCAGTGCCTCCATCTTGGAGTAAAGATCCCTGCGGTTCGTGCAGATGCCGCCGCCGCGCGACGAACTGAGCTTGCGGGCCGAGAAATAGACCAGATCGGCCAGACCGGTCATCATCTTGATGATGTCGGCCATCGAATTCTCTTTCCACTGCTCCTCACGCTGCTTAACCAGGTAGGCGTTTTCACCCAGCAAACTGGCGTCGAGCACGAGCATAATACCGTATTTGTCGGCCACGCGGCGCACGTCCATCAGGTTGCTGATCGAGAAAGGCTGCCCGCCGATCAGGTTCGTCGAGGCCTCCATGCGGATAAACGGAATGTTCTCCACGCCGTTCTCCTGGATGCAGGCTTCGAGCTTCGCGATATCCATATTGCCTTTGAACGGGTTTTCGGAATGGAGGATCAACGCCTCGTCGTGAAGCAGTTCGGCCACCTTACCGCCGTTTTCGAGAATGTGCGCCAATGCGGTGGTAAAGTGGTAGTTCATCGGGATCACGTTGCCCGGTTTAATAAAAGTGCGGCTGATCACGTTCTCGGCCGCACGGCCCTGGTGCACCGGAAGCAGGTATTTCTTGCCCAGCACCTCCTCGACTGCCTCCTGCAGGCGCTCGAAACTTTGAGAACCGGCATAGGCGTCGTCGGCACGCAGCATCGCGGAGATCTGGTTATCGCTCATCGCATTGGTACCGCTGTCGGTAAGCATGTCGAGGTAGACATCTTTCGTACTGAGGCGGAACGTATTGAAGCCGGCATCCTTGATCGCCTCCAAACGGCGTTCGATCGGCACGAGATATAGTTTCTGAACCATCCGCACTTTGTGCAGTTCCAAGGGAATATCCTCTCCCAGGTAGAATTTGACGTTGCTCATGAATTTAAATTAGGGGTGATAGTTTTAAGTTAAACGCGGCCCTGAGGCCGGACGTTTACAAATTTATCACTTTTTACGACGGGGCAAAACTTTTATGCCTGAAATGTTCAAAGTTCTGCAAACTGCCGTATGCCGTTACTTTTTTAACGTCCGGCAGCGCTGCCGGAAAACAGGCCAACGAACGGATGAAAAACGGACGGGACGCACGCGGAATGCGGCAACCGGCAAATCCTCCGGCATACCCGACATTCCCCGGACAGTAGTTCCCGGAAACGGCGCCGTAACCTAATATTTTATACTGGAATTGTGGGCAAATTGTCGGAAACTTCCCGCTCCCGGCAAACGCAATCCGGAACAAAATCGTTATATTTGTAACAATACAGTACCTTGTCCATGTCCTTATTGCAGGAAATCAAAGAGATGCTTTCCACCTGGCGGGCCACCGCGGTGTTGCTGCTGTTGCTGGCAGCAGCGATGGCAGCGGCGACTTTCCTCGAAGCGGAACTCGGCACGGAAGCAGCCCGGGGCGTGGTCTACCATGCCTGGTGGTTTTTCGTCCTGTATGGACTGCTGATCGCCAACTTCGTGCTCGTATCGCACCGTTACGGCCTGTGGCGCCGGAAGCAATGGGGATTACTGTTGTTGCACTACGGGTTCGCCGTAATTCTCGGCGGTGCGGCCATCACCCACCTGTGGGGATACGAAGGCATGATGCACATCCGCACGGGCCAGAGCTCGGACCGGCTTTTTGCCGCAGACGGGTCGGTGCACGAACTGCCGTTCCGCGTTACGTTGCGCGACTTCCGGCTGGTGCGCTATCCCGGTTCCAACACACCCTCCTCTTACGAAAGCGACGTCACGATCCACGAAGGGAACTCTTCACGCAACGTACGCATCTATATGAACAATATCGCCCGCTCCGGCGGGTTCCGCCTCTACCAGTCCTCATACGACCCCGACGAACGGGGCACCGTACTGTCGGTCAACCACGATCCGGCCGGCAATGCCGTCACCTATGCCGGATACCTGCTGCTTTGCGCAGGGCTGGTGGGATCGCTGACCCAGAAGGGATCGCGCTTCCGCACGCTGCTCGAGAAACTGGACCGGTCGAGCCAAACAACCGACGCCCATGAAGCCGAAACGCTTTAAATATATCTACCTGCTGCTCTGCGTGGCGCTCTGCATCACGACCATCAGCCGCGGCTACTACCTCAAGCACCACACCAACGAGGGAAACCCGTTCAGCCGGGCGATCAACACGATCATTCCCGAAGCGATTCCCGGGATCAATCATGTGATCGACGACTCGCTGTCGGACCTGGAAGAGACCAAAAAGATGGAACGCACCATCGAACGCTTTATGGCGCAATGGGAGATCAAAGGCGCCTCGCTGGCCATTATGAAAAACGGCAAACTACTATACAGCAAAGGTTTCGGTATTGCAGACAGCGCCAAAGGCACTCCGGTAAACGTAAGCAACATTTTCCGGATCGCCTCGCTCTCTAAACTGATTACCGCCACGGGTATCATGAAACTCTGGGAAGAGAAAAAACTTTCGCTCGACCAGCCTGTATTCGGCGAAAAAGGCATCCTCAACGATTCGGCCTTCCTCGGCATCAAAGATCCCCGCATCCGCGAAATCACCGTCGAACACCTGCTGCGCCACCAAGGCGGTTATTCGATCCGCGCCGGCGACCCGCTCTTCTGTACCCCGTCCGTCGCACAGAGCATGCAGACCCCGCTGCCGCTTTCGGCCGACGATATGGTGCGTTTCGCCGCATCGACACGGCTCCGCTTCCGGCCCGGGGAAGGAAATGCCTATTCGAACCTCGGTTACGTGGTACTGGGCAAAGTGATCGAAAAGGTGAGCGGCATGCCTTATGAAACGTTCATCCGCGACAGCATCCTGATTCCGATCGGCTGCTTCGATATGCACATCGGTTATTCGGAGCCAGACAAACATTTCCCGAACGAAGTGCATTATTACGAACCGTCGGACGCCGAACCGGTCGAATGCTACGACGGCAGCGGACGGACGGTACCGCGCAGCTACGGCGGATGTAACCTGCAGGTGCTCGGCAGTGCGGGCGGATGGGTCGCCTCCCCCACCGAACTGATGAAGTTCATCACCGCAATCGACCCCGACGACTCGAAGCCCGATATCCTGAAAGCCTCGACCATCGCCTACATGACCGAAAAAGACAAGCGTAAATATCCGATCGGATGGATGCGCACGACCGAGCACGACGACTGGTCACGCACCGGAACGCTCGCCGGATCGAGCGCAATGCTCAAACGGCAAAGCAACGGATACACCTGGGTCTTCGTCACCAACACCAGTTCCTGGTCCGGTTCGCGCTTCCCGCGCAAGATCGACGCCATGATCCGCACCGCGCTCGACAAGGTAAAAGATTGGCCCGAACGCGACCTGTTCCTCGATGCGGCAGATGCCTCGAACAACCCGGCCCTGCGAGCCGAAGCCGCTGCAGCCCGGCGTAACCGACCCGCTTCCGTTCCGAGCAACGCATCCCAGTTATAACCTGCCGACATATCCCCGGCACCCGATCGCATGTCCGGAAAACAAACCGGAAAACCCAGCACAACACAGTACTGCATACGGGAGGACACCACATCGAACAGTACACAACAGTACCTCAAACCGGGCCACAATACATGGCCATACAGCTCCAAGAAAAACCTTTCCCCGAGAGCTCCCGGTCTGAAATACACAGATCCGAAGGGGACAAAAAATAACGACGCGCTCTTGTGAGGCGTCGCTTCTTTTACAGGCCGGTAGGCACGTTACTTTTGTTCGAGACCGCTCAACGTGCGTTCCACGTAGCCCTTGTAATCCTTTACAACAGGAACGTAATCGCCGCCGAACAGGGGCGACGAGATCAGGAAGTCTGCCGAGGAACGGTTGATCGCCGTCGGCACGTTGTAAAGCGTAGCCAGACGCAGCAATGCCTTCACATCCACATCGTGCGGTTGTGCCTGCATCGGGTCCCAGAAAAAAATCAGCGCTTCGACGCCGCCTTCGGCAATCATGGCGCCCAGCTGCTGGTCTCCGCCCAGCGGACCCGACTTGAGAAGCGTAATGTCGAACCGGCCATGCTCGTTGCCGCGCCGGTCCATAAGCGTCCGGGCGACCATCTTGCCGGTCGTTCCGGTACAGATCAGGTGGTGCTGCAACAACTTCTCCCAGTTCCAGTCCACCCATTCGGCCAAGTCGCGCTTCATGTTGTCGTGCGCGACGAGCGCCACTCGTTTCTTTGTGTCCATAATTTTTGTTTGATATCTAATTGTATAACGCCGCAAAGATACGAAACTTTGCGGCGGATCAGTTTACCTTATTGTGAAATTCTCCGGTGTTCAGCGAGCGAAGCAAACAGGAAGTCCCACGACGACGCAACCCTCCCGCAGAGGTGGTTCCCGCGGACAGGTCCGTTCTTCGGCTATCCTTCCGCAGATCCGTTCCGGCAAACCGCAGCAACCCCGGATCAATCCCGCCAAAAGCGGTTCTTGCAGATAAAATGGGGATTTCGGAGGGTCTCTTTGTTATAATCGAGCCGGCCGCCCGTAATATTCTCGACCCGGCCGCCCGATTCGAGCAGGATGACCTCGCCTGCGGCAGTATCCCATTCGCTGGTAGGAGACGTACGGACATAAACATCGACGACCGCTTCGGCCAGCAGGCAGAACTTGTAAGAGCTGCCCTGCTGGATCACGACAGCCGACGGATAACGCTGCTTGATGCGCGAGATATGCTCGAACGTCTCGTCGGTATTGTGCGAGCGGCTCACGGCAATGCGGATCGGCTCGTTGGCCGCCTCTACCAACGGCAGCGGCTCGCGTCCTTCGAGAATCTCGGCAAGACTCTTTTCCGACTCCGGATCGGGCAGCACCTCCGTCTTGCGGAAAGAACCCACCCCCCGGATCGCAAAGTACATTTTATGTATATAGGGAACGTAGATCACCCCTATCTCGGGGCGGTTGTTGTACATCAGTGCGATATTGACCGTAAACTCGCCGTTACCTTTGATGAACTCCTTGGTCCCGTCGAGCGGATCGACCATCCAGAAGAGATCCCAGTTGCGCCGCTCCTCGTAGAGCAGGTCGCGCCCCTCTTCGCTCAGCAGCGGGATATGGGTAGGCCCCAGGTAGCTTTTGATCAGCGTATGGGATTCGCAGTCGGCCAGTGTGATCGGTGTCCGGTCGCTCTTGAGGTTCACTTCGATATCCACCCCGTCGTTGTAAATATCAAGAATGCGCGCACCTGCACGAAGCGCCGCATTGTATGCCTTTACCAGGAAAAATTCGGTTTGCTCGCGTGTCAGCATGGTCTCCGGTTTTGTATGTAATAACGTATTGACTCCAATATTAATTGCCCTGTTTTTTCGTATCGCCGTTTTTCTCCGACTCGAAATAGAGTACATGGTCGTTCGATGCGGTTACGGTCGTCACCAAAGGCCCGCGATAGCGCTTGCCGGAAGCATCGACCCAAATACCCCGTGGAAACCGTACCATGCGGCTGTTCTTGCCGTCGAGCAGCGGCGCGATCAAAAAGCGCGACCCCAGCATGAACTGGTCGTCGCAGTCGGTGAATCCGTTGCGCGGGAACTCGTACTCGAGATGGCGCAGCACCGGCTCGGCCGTCCGCTTCGACTCGCTGACCAGCTGTTCGTAGTAAGCCCCCAGCCGCGCACGGTCGTTGACGATCGCCTTGCACGAGGCAGCCACGGCGGGGTCGGTGATGTTCCACGGGGCGAAGGCGATGTTCATTACCGGCATCACCGATGAAAGCTGCAGGTAGCGCAGGAAAACCTTCGGATCGACCCGGTCCAGGTCGGCCAGCTTCGAAACCCGCGGGCTTACTACCGTATAGGGATAGCCCAGCAGGTTGGCCGACACCATGTCCGAGGCGGCCCGGCGCAGGAAATCCCAATCGAAATCGTGGTCCAACCGCAGGTTATGCACGTACGAAACCAAGCCGCTGGTACCGCGGCTGACGGTATACTGGCAAAAATCGCACCCGTCGCTCAGTTCGCTCCAGCGAGAAAGATACGCTGCCGCACCGCCCTGCGCATATTTCAGGTAGGGCATCGCACCGCCGCAATCGAACAGGAACCCGTCGATCCCGTAATTGCTGCGCAACGCGTCCAAACGTCCTTTAATCAATTCGTACACCTCGGGACGGGTCAGGTCGTAAAAAGCGCTGTATCCTCCGTCCCACTCGGCCATCGCGACCGTCGAATCGGGACGCGAAACGAACATCTGTTCGCCCCGGTACCGGCGAAAAATCGGCCCGTCGCCGCTGACAAACGGCGTAACGGTGAGCATCACCCGGAACCCCTTGTCATGCAATGCGCGCACCATGCCGGCAAAATCGCCGAAAAGGTGCATGCTCGGTTCGTTGCTACCGATCGACGACTGCCATCCGGCAGGCACGACCAGCGTCCCGGCAGGATAGCCCGCTTTCAGAATCTGATCGGCATAATCGCAAAGGGCCGTTTCGGTAGCCTCAAAACCCAATTCGAGGAACGGGTCGTAAACCGGAGCGGTCATCAGTTCCGGGGAAGGAGCGTTCCCCCCGGGCGGGAAATTCTTATGGCAGCAAACCAGGTAGGCCTCGCGCAGCGTCCGGCCGGCCGAAACGGCTTTGACCTCCCCGGCCGACGATTCGATCAAGAAGCTGTCGCCGGTATACGTGATGCTGAACGGTTCGGCGCTCCAGACGTAGCGGCCGCGGCTCGAGACCATGAAAGGTGTCTTCTGGCCGCGTCCCTGCGAAAGGTCGATCTTTTGAAACGGCGCGTCGAACGGCATCGGACGTCCGCCGGCGATAAAGACGCCCCACCATTTTTCGCCTTTGAGCAGGTCGATACGGCTGGTGAAATCGGCACCCAAAAGTTGCACCGAGCAAAACAGGATCAGTAATGTAAAAAGTGTTGCTTTTTTATACATAATTCTATTCAAGTGGGTTAAACCGGAGCTACTGCGCCAAAGCCCGGTCACTACTCTTCGATCACCTTCATCAGCGTGGCGAAATGGAGCACCTGTCCGTCGAAAAGGCCGCTCGCGATCGTTTCGTATTCGGCGAACAACTCCCCGTCCAAGCGCTGATAGTCCGGAATTTCCGCCACGCGCACCTGCAGCGAGTAAGTAAGTTGCCCGGCAGTCTCCGGGGAGAGGATGCGGCTCAACGTAATGCGGTCGAAGCCCTCTTTTTTCAGGAAAGGGATATATTTGTCCCTGACCAATGCCAGCCAGCGGTCGTGCACCGGGGCCTCGACCATGAACGAAGTATTGTAAATGTACATGATGCTGATTTTCGTATAAAGGTACTACATTATTCCGAGTTAATAAAATTTTCGGCGGACCGCTCCCGCCGTTTCCGGGACTGAAGAGCATGCAGGAACGCCCCTATCCCGAGCAAACATCGTTCCGCGAAAGTTCTCTCGAAACGGAAATAAAAACCGAAGGAAATTTGTTTTGGGAAAAATGTTTGCTAACTTTGCAGTCCAATTTGTGCAAAAAATAATTTTATTTAATGTACGCAATCGTAGAAATCGCAGGTCAACAATTCAAAGTTGAGAAAGGTCGCAAGCTCTATGTTCACCGTCTTCAGGGGGATGAAGGTTCCTCTTTGAGCTTGGATCGGGTACTGCTAACAGACAATGACGGGCAGGTTAATGTAGGCTCACCTGTAGTTAAAGGGGCCACAGTTACGGCAACGATTCTCAAACACCTTCGCGACGACAAAGTGATCGTGTTTAAGAAAAGGCGTAGAAAAGGATACCAGGTTCAGAACGGCCACCGCCAGTACCTGACCCAGATCCAGATTGACGAAATCAATGCTTAACGACTAAAAACGAAGAGAAATGGCACATAAGAAAGGAGTCGGTAGTTCCAAGAACGGTCGCGAATCGGAAAGTAAGCGACTGGGGGTAAAACTCTTCGGCGGTCAGGTTGCCAAAGCGGGCAACATCCTCGTCCGCCAGCGCGGTACGGTGCACAACCCGGGCGACAATGTCGGCATCGGCAAGGACCACACGCTCTTTGCGCTGATCGACGGCGTAGTGACGTTCCGCAAGAAACGTGACAACAAGTCCTACGTATCGGTGACCCCGTTTTCGTAACGGCGCGAAAGGACTGGAAATATAAGAGACTGCGTCCGGAGGGTTCCGGAACGTTTCTCGGAAAGTAAAAAAGGAAGGTGCGAAATTGCAAGCACCTTCCTTTTTATATGGATATACGTCTCCTTTGACGGGAACGGGATCGGCATCTGATTATAACCTACCGACGTCCCGGGTCCGAACGAATTCTATGATCGGGCGGTCACGAAGGTCACGGATATTCTCCGATGACACCGAAGGTACGCGGCTCTGCCCAGACCTCCCGATCCAAGAGACAGTCTCCGATCGATCAACTCCAAGGCAGGTAAAAACTTCCGGACGGACAAACGGTTTCCCCACAAAACACATTGCAGCGTCCGGGGCACGCGCATCGGTACAACTCAAATCATCGGTACAATCAGTAAAAAAGAGCTTTGCTGTCGCTCACGCAGATCAGGCCGCGGCCAGCGAGGAATGCGTCGGCAATCTCGTCGTTGCCTTTGGTAATCTTGCATTTGGCGACAGTGGGATTACCCACGTCGTTCACACGTAACTTGCCCACCTTCTGCCGGGTAATCACTCCGCCGACAGGTATCTCTTCATACACCATGAACAGGTCGCCCGGTTTGACACCCATATAAGTTCCGCTATGGATATAGAGCTCCTGCACGCCCTTGCGCGGATCGGCCGGCGCCAGCTGCAGGATAGCCGTTTCGAATTTAAAATTCCGGTCGATGTAATATTCGAGCTGGCCGTACAGTGTCGAGAGCGCTTTCCGGTCGGCGTCTTCCGCTACCGGAGCATCGCCCCGGAGCTGGTAGACCTGATCGGGAACGGGAACGCCCAGCTTGAGGTCATAGGCGGAAAGGATCACCTGGAAAGTGGCCCGGAATCCGGGACGGGGCGTTTTTTTGGAATCGGCCGGCAGCGAGACGTGCTCGAACTTATAGTCGGCAATGGCTCCCGTCACCACATAACGGGCTCCCGCATCCTGCATGGTCTGCATCCGGTTTTGAAGAAATTCGCTCTGGACGGAAGCTACCGTCGCCGGGTCCACGAATCCCCATCCGGCCGGAGGACCGGCCAACATGCCCGGGGCTTCCCCGTCAACGATGCGATGGCGGCCGCGGTCGGCAAAAGCGGACAATACCTGTTGGCGCACCGCCTCCACATATACCGCGGGAACGGTACGGTTTCGTGCAAACAAATCGACTACCACCACCTCCTTCTCGGGAAGGGGAGCCGGATCCTGCGCCCATGCAGAACCGGAACCGAACAAAAGGCTTCCGGCCAGATACAACATAAAGAGGTTAATCCTTGACATAAAAGAAGTTTTAACGAAAGTAAGCAAAAAATCGGGACGTCCGTCACCTGTTCCGACACTTCTTTTCACCGACTTACCTCCGGCACATACAACCGTCACGATTTTCCAGAACTACCCGTGCAAATAATTATCGCAAAACGGTTTAGACGCATTATACCAGGCATATCCCCGCCGGGCTGTACCGACTACCTCGGATCGCCGACCGGCTGGCCCCGTTTTTGCTTGAAAAGCAGGCCGGAGAGATGCGGTAACGGCATATCCCAGGCAAAGAATCAACCTTCGCGGCGTACTTTTGCAAAAAAAGAATTATACTTGCACAAACAACCTTATTGCGCGCAATGAAAGACATTTACACGAACCTGCTGCGGCTGGCCCTGGCGGCAGGGCTCACACAGCGCGAGCTGTTCATCGAAAAGGTGTCGGCCTTCCTCTCCGAAAAAACGGACAGCCGCCCCGAAAACGGCGAAAGAATCGCCGCAGGGCTCGTCTCGTTGGCCGAATCGCTCAAGGACGAACTCTTCCTGCGCGAAATTTTCGCCGCGCAATCCAGAAGCGGTTCCGATCCGGACGGCACCCTGGCCAGCCGGATCGAAGAACTGAACGAAACGCTGCGGGAGCTGACCGCAGCACTCAAACAACACCCGTAACCCGACACGACCATGCACATCGTCAATATCTATATCTCCTACCTGAAAATGGTACGCGCCTCGCAGATCGTGTGGGTGCTGGCCAAACACTCTTTCAGCGAACTCTTCGCCCACTCCCGCCTCGGCAAACGGCGCCGCCGCAAAAACAAAGGGGAGGTACACAAACACGTCTACACCACCCCCGAGCGACTACGGATGACCATCGAGGAGCTGGGGCCGACCTTCGTGAAATTCGGACAGATTCTGGCCGACCGTCCCGACATGGTTTCGGAACGCTTCCGCGTGGAGCTCAAGAAACTGCAATCGCGGGCCGAACCGTTCGACAACAACACTGCGCTGGGACTGATCGAAAAAGAGATGAACGCGCCGATCGACGAAGTGTTCGCCGAATTCGACACCACCCCACTGGCCGCCGCATCGATCGGTCAGGTCTACCAGGGACGGCTGCGCAGCGGCGAAGAGGTCGTGCTCAAAATCCAGCGGCCCTTCATCGAGAACAAAATCAAGCTCGATATCTACCTGATGAAGTTTATCGCGCGCAAGTTCGCGAAAAGCTATCCGGAACTGGCCGCGATCAACATCGTCGGACTGATCGACGAATTTTCGGAAACGATCGTCAAAGAGCTGGACTACACGTTCGAAGCGTCGAACATCCTGCGTTTCGCAATGATGTTCAAAGACGACCCGACCGTGCATATCCCGGCCGTCTACACGAAATACAGCTCCAAGAAACTGATCGTGATGGAGAAGGTGGAAGGCATCACGCCCGACACCCCGCAAGCCCTGCGCGATGCCGGGCTCGACACACACCAGATCGCCGTGAACGGGGCCAACGCGCTGCTGACGATGATCCTGCGCCACGGCTTTTTCCACGCCGATCCGCACCCGGGCAACATCTTCATCCTGCCGGGCAACGTGGTCGCATTCATCGACTTCGGCATGGTAGGGGCGCTCACGCCGCGCGACATGAACTTCCTCGCGGACTTTGCGATCGGCTTCGCGCGCCGTGACAGCGACCTGATGTCGCGCGCCCTGCTGGTATTGTGCGGTAAAAAATTCTTCGAACACGAAGAGGAGATGAAATTCGAAATCCACCAGCTGATGATGCAGTATGCAGGCATTCCGCTCGAGCTGATGAATTTCGCGGGCACAATGCAAAAATGCGTCGACGTGATCGTCAAATACCAATTGCAGATCCCATCCGGCATCTTCATGCTGATCAAAGCACTCGCCACGCTCGAAAAGTTCGCCGGCACGCTGGCTCCGGACCTGTCGCTCACGCCGGTGATCCTGCCTTACGCCAAAGAGGTGGTCAAGGTCAAATACTCGCCGCGCAAAGTAGCCGCGCAACTTTATGATACGTTGGCCGGTTATATGAATTTCATCCGCAACTTCCCCAACGACATGAGCGAAATCCTTTACAAGCTCAAGGAAGGGAAGATCAAACACGACATTCACCTGGCCGACGACGACCTTTTCGTACGGACCGTGCGGCAGGGCCAGCCGAAGAGTCGCCTATACGCTGATCGTACTGGGCATGTTCGTCGGATCGATCCTGATGATCGCATTCGAACAGCCTTACGGCACGAGCCGCTACGGGCACTTCCTGCTGGTGGTCGCCTCGCTGCTGATCCTGTTCCAGTTGCTCAAATGGTTGTTCGTTCCGGAGAAAAAATAGCGCGGCAATCTCCCTCGAACCGATATTCGGTGCAGGTTTCCCCCTTGCATTGGATCCGGTTTTCGAAAGTCCGGTCCCGCACCATTCCCAGAGACTCCTGCAACCGGATCGAAGAGAGGTTGCGGGAATCCGTAATTCCCCGGATCAGGGCCACTTTATACACCTCGGCACAATAAGCGACGAGCGTCTGCAACGCCTCGCGCGCCAGCCCCCGGCGTTGATAGGCCGGGGAAATATTGCAGCCTATCTCGGCCCGATCTCCGTCCAGATAAAACGCACAATCCCCGATCACCGTGCCGGTAGCTTTCAGCACCACCGCCAGCCCCGTCCACGTCTGATCCTCGCCCGGCACCTGCCCGGCATACCGTTCGATAAAACTGCGGGCATCCTCCGGCGTATAGGGTTCCCAGTACTGGTAGCGCGCAACCTCCGCCAACGAACGGTAAGCCCATACCGCTTCTGCATCTCCGTGCCCGAAGGGTCTCAAGTACAATCGTTCCGATTCTATCCGTTCCATAATCCTATCCTTTCCATTTTTACAGGCCGCTTTCGAAAGGAGTACCGTCCATACACTCACCCTTCGTTCTTTTTTACCGAGTCCGGCTGCCGAAAACGCAATCGGACATCCGTTTAGCACTTATTATTTACTGCCTCAACGCTCCCCCCTTCTCCCTGACATCCTCCTTGGCATTGCCGCCGGCTGTAAGGGCTAACGCATCAAAAAGCGAACGGCTCAGCCGAATCCTTATCCGACCGAGCCGGATATATCCGGGCTGTTTTCCCTGCCAACCATTTTTACTTCACATATTCCGCCACCCGTTCGGCACACCGCTCGCCGTCCATCGCCGCCGAGATAATGCCTCCCGCATAACCGGCTCCCTCGCCGGACGGGAAAAGCCCCTGCACCCGGGGATGCATCAGCGTATCGGGATCGCGCGGCACCCTCACGGGCGAAGAGGTCCGCGATTCGACACCCACCACCAATGCCTCGTTGGTCAGGAAGCCACGCATTTTACGGTCGAACGCGGCAAAACCTCCGCGAAGCGCCCCGGAAATAAACGGGGGGAGCCACCGGTGTACCTCGGTCGGAGCCACACCCGGTACATAGGAACACTTCGGCAGCGTTTTCGACGCCGTCCCGCGCACGAAATCGGCCAACCGCTGGCCCGGTGCCACCTGCCGGTCGCCGACCTGGGCATAAGCCAGCTCCTCGAGCTGCTGCTGGAAACGCAACCCGGCCAACTCCCCGTGTGCGGCGCGCAGGTGTGCGAAATCCTCCGGCCGGATTTCCGTCACGATGCCGGAGTTGGCGTAAACGCTGTTACGACCCGACGGGGACATCCCGTTGACCACCGACTCGCCGGAGCGTGTCATCGCCGGAACGATAACCCCGCCGGGACACATACAAAACGAATAGACCCCGCGTCCGCCCACCTGCGCCACGAGCGAATAGGCCGCCGCAGGAAGGTATTCGCCGCGGGTTTCGCAATGATACTGGATCGAGTCGATCAGCGCCTGCGGATGTTCGATACGCACACCCATGGCGAAAGCCTTGGCTTCAAGGCGCACGCCTTTCCGGTGCAGCAGTTCGTAAATATCACGGGCCGAATGTCCCGTAGCCAGCACCACGGCCGCACCTTCGACGAGCGTCGCGCCGCACCATACGCCCCGCACCCGGCCGCCTTTGATTTCGAGGTCCGTCACCCGGCTGTTGAAAACGAATCCCCCGCCGGCATCGAGGATCGTCTGCCGGATGCGCTGCATGATACGCGGCAGTTTGTCGGTGCCGATATGCGGATGGGCCTCGTAAAGGATTTCGGGCGTCGCGCCGTGGAAGACGAGCGTCTGCAGCGCCTTGTTATAGTCGCCGCGCTTCTTGCTGCGCGTAAAGAGCTTCCCGTCGGAGAAGGTCCCCGCACCGCCTTCGCCGAAAGCGTAGTTAGAATCGGGATCGACGTCGCCGTTGCGGTTGATCTGCGCGATATCGACCTTGCGGGCCGAGACGTCGCGGCCCCGCTCCAGAATCACGGGCCGCAGGCCCAGCTCGATCAGCCGCAAAGCGGCGAAAAGGCCCGCCGGACCCGACCCGACGATCACCACTTCGGTCCTCCCCGCGACCGACGGATAGTCGAAATGCACGGGCGCGGGCCGGGGTTCGCGGTCTGCATATACCTCCAGCGACAGGTTCACCTTGGGCTGCCGCTGCCGGGCGTCGATCGACCGTTTGACGACCCGCACCAAAGCGATATCCTGCTCCGGCATGCCCAAACGCCGTGCGGCGAGCGACGTGTAATACTTCGCATCGGCAGCCTGCCGGGGTGTCAGGACGAGTGTGATATTCTGCGGCATAATCGGGTAAAATTATCTACAAAAGTAAATAAAAAAGCCTTATAATCCCCGCCCCGGATTGCGATTTGTGAATTTTTATATACCTTTGCACATACCGAGCGGATATGGTGTAATTGGTAGCCACGTCAGACTTAGGATCTGATGCCTTACGGCGTGGGGGTTCGAGTCCCTTTATCCGCACAAAGGAGCCTTTTTCCGAGGCTCCTTTTTTGTTGCCCGTCCGGCGCAAAAAGAGGAAAACCGACTGTATATCATCATTTTGCAAAGGCTTCGACCGATTCCCCGAACCGAAAACGAAAAGACCGCCCGAAGACATTGGGGCTGCCCGAATTGTTCGGACAGCCCCTCTCTTCATTCATAAGTTGCGTCACTTCATCCCGACGGATGATCTTTCTTCCAGATAAAGCGTCATATACGTCAGTAACTTGTCGGCGTCTATGCAGCAGCCCGGCTCCCGCCGCCGGATACAGCGAAAAGCCTTGTCGATCGAATCCCAGAGCATCAGGCTGAATCGGTTCGCCTCGGCGGGAACCATGTACTTGGTCTGTACTGTCGGAAGCCACAGCGAAAATTCGACGCTGGCCGACTGCGGAAACAGTTCCAGCAACTCGTCCGATTCATGACGGTAGTCGAGAAACGTATTCTCGCACATCCCGAATTTGGGCCGGATGACCGTTTCATAGATTTTGGCGTGGGTTCTGCGATGATCGTATCGGTCGAAAACCCACCGATCGATCTTTTTGACGCTTACGACACGATAGTAACGCTAGGGACTCTCGTTCTCCTTTTTCATAACCACTGAAGTTTTAAGCAGGACGACATTATCCTTATCCTATTTTACGCATTTCGGCATACGTGAGATTCACCCTATAGTCCTGAAATTTGGAGCGTTTCGCCAATCGGCAATAACGGTGACAGACGGCGAGGGGCCGCCATAGCGTAAAACGCCGATGATCCGCACCCGGTTCGAGCATGACATCCCCGTAGTTCAGTATTTCGCAAAGTCGTACAGACATGGTCGAAAAGCCGTTTTTTTCGTTTGCGCGGCAAAGGTCCGGAATCCGGAAAAGCTTTCCAAGCCGATATGGAACGCTTCCACACCAATATTCGGGACGAACATGAAAAAGCCGCCCGGCCTTGCTGCGGGCAGCTTTCTGTTTTTTGGATGCAAAGGCACGGAATGTATGGGTGCGACGGGCACAGAAACCGCCGGCCGGAAACCACACCCAGCGGCCAACCGGTCGTCAGGGAATCTCCGCCGGCCAATTGCAAAAGGGAAACCTATCCGGACGCGGCGGTCCGACCGGTGGACCATGCGCCATATCAGCACGGAGCGCAACGCACTGCTGCGCCAGAAACAGCTCACGGGACTAGCCGACTTTTTCGCCGACGAGGAGTTCAGCCCCGGCGACGCCGACGAAGAAGCGGCTGAAAACGGACCGCAACCGCCGTCTTACTCCGGAATAGCGATCTGCTGCACGGGCTGCTCCCGGTTCCGGTCCAGCGGATGGGACTGGTAGGCCGTTTTCCCGAAGTCGATCCCCGCGAGGTCGATACAGCGGATCGTATTGTCGTAGGCGGTCTTGTAATAGACCCGGCGGTTGGTCAGGTCGATGGCCGAGGTCCACTGCGTGGCGCTCGGAATGTCCGGACACTCGCCTTCGGGATGTTCGATGCCGATGGGAATGTCGAAATTGTTGAGCAGGTGGAAGCATTGCTGTACGGTCTCGAACCCGGTGGCGCGCCGCGGAGCCGTGGCGC
>OKRX01001348.1_pt1 | contig 18299 bp, 16 predicted proteins | sample 1601241 | NCBI WGS metagenome assembly OKRX01 (sample SAMEA3541500, study PRJEB24748) | human gut metagenome | biome: human gut; feature: human-associated habitat; material: faeces | place: China | collected 2012
CCCTGCCAGCCATGCGCTGCGCCAAGCCATTGCCAAAGCCGAGGGGCTAAGCGCGGAGGAGGTCTTTGTGGGCAATGGCTCGGACGAAGTGCTGGGACTCTGCTTTCCCGCCTTTTTTGCCGGTCAGGCGCAGCCGGTGCAGTTTGCAGATATTACGTATAGCTTTTACGAGGTTTATGCCCAGCTATTCGGCGTTGCCGTGCAAAAAATTCCGTTGACCGCTGATTTTTGTATAGATCTTGCAGCCTTTTGCCAAGGCGCAGCCGGTGGCATTTTGATTCCCAATCCCAATGCGCCCACCGGCATCGCGTTAACGCTGGGCGAGATCGAGCAAATTTTACAGGCCAACCCGCAGTGCCTGGTTTTGATCGATGAAGCATATGTTGCCTTTGGTGCGCAAAGCGCAGCTTCGCTCATCGGGCGGTATGAAAACCTTTTGGTCGTGCGCACGCTGAGCAAATCGCACGCGCTGGCAGGGCTTCGCGTCGGCTATGCGCTGGGGAACCGGCAGCTGATCTATGCTTTGACCAGTGTGAAAGACAGCTTTAACAGCTATCCCGTTGACCGGCTGGCCCAGGCTGGCGCACAGGCGGCCATCGAAGATGCTGCGTATACCCAGGCGCGCTGCGAAGAAATACAAGCCACCCGCACTTGGTTTTGCCAAGAACTGCGCGATCGCGGCTTTGCCGTATTGCCCTCTCAAGCCAATTTCGTATTCGCCAGCCCGCCAGACGGGGATGGAAAGGCTTGCTTTGCCAAGTTGAGAGCACGCCAAGTGCTGGTACGGCACTTTGACAAGCCACGCATCTCCGGCTATCTTCGCATCACCATCGGCACTCGCGAGGAAATGCAGGCGTTGTTGGCCGCACTGGATGAGGAGGAACGATAAATGGATCGTTTTTCTCTGATAGACGCCCATGTACACACCTCCCTGTCCGACGATTCTCAGTGCCCGATGGAGGCATACTGGGCGTTGCTGGAAGATGGCACGGCGCAGGGCATTGGCTTTGCCGATCACTGGCATCCCGGCATCGAGGCGTACCGCCGCCAATATCCCGGATATGAGCGCAAAGCTTTTGACAACGAAGCCTACCGGCAACAAATTGAAGAGGGCCGCGCCAAAGGATACCGCCTGTACCGCGGCATCGAGCTAACCTATGAAAAGCAATGGCATGAAGTCTGCATGCAGGGTGTCCAAGCCCAGCAGTACGACTATATCATTGCCAGCGCCCATACCTTTGGTGGGCTGTGGATCACGCGCGATTATTGGACCAATCTGGAGACCGGGTTTGCTTTTTCCTGGATGATGGAGCAATATTACCGAGCTGTGCGTCAATCGCTCAACGTGCCGGAGTTTGACGCCATTGCACACATCGGCATTTACCGGCGTAACTATCCCTCCGATTACTTTTTATTACAGTATGCCAAAGCACAGATCGAAGACCTGGAAGATGAAATCGCCTTGGCGGCGGCGCGCAGCGGAAAGATCATCGAAGTGAATACCTCCGGTCTGGCAAAGCCCTCCAAAACCTGCCTGCCAGGGCCCTTCTTTCTTCAGCGCTTTAAGCATTACGGCGGGGAAAAGCTTTGTCTTTCCAGCGATGCGCATATGGTCAAGGATCTGAACGTAGGATTTGAGATCGCAGCAGAGCAGCTTCGTTCCTTTGGGTTTTCCGCCATTTACTATCCCTGGGATCCTGAGACACCTGTGCCTCTTCCCTCATCATAAAAACGGCTTTCGCCGTTTTTTTATGCCAAATCTTCTCATCTATGAGAATGGCTTGCGATTTTTGTCGAAATTATATAGAATTATGGTGTATGCAATCCTGGGAAGCGATGGTTTGGGCCTTGACTTCCGAAGATTGTTTTTTTAATGAACAAAGCTTGCATGATGCTCCTTATGTTTTTATAATGTGGCAAATGTAGGCTTGTCAAAATTTGTCGAACCTGCTAATCAGCCGGGAGTACCCGTACTTTGTATGTGGTGTGCTGCTCCTAGGTTTAGTACGACTAACATATTTTTATCGTTAGAAAGAGTAAAAGGCGTGAACACACAAAACGGATTTGTAGATTTTACAAAGGAAATGAAAAAGGACCATGTGATTTTGGTTCCAGATATTTTTCCGGTGCATATGAGCCTTTTGACCGAAGTGCTGCGCATGTATGGCTACCAGGTCGAAGTATTGCATTATACCGGGCAAAAAGTGCTGGATGAAGGCCTGCGGCATATTCATAACGATATGTGTTATCCGGCCATCTGTTCCTGCGGCCAGCTGCTGTATGCGCTGACCAGCGGGGATTACGATCCTCACAAGGTAGCGTTGATGCACTTTCAGACCGGCGGCGGCTGCCGCGCCTCCAATTACATCAAGCTGCTAAAAAAAGCGTTGGTGGATATGGGGCTGGGCTATGTACCTGTGATCTCCTTGAGCTTTGGCGGTATGGAAAAATACAGCGGGTTTAAGATTACGCCTCTGTTGTTGTATAAAGGGTGTATTTCCCTGGTGTACGGAGATATGCTGATGCAGCTGAAAAACCAGGTTCGGCCCTACGAGGTACACCACGGCCAAACACAGCAGCTGGTAGAGACATGGACGGATCGTTTGGTCTCCCAGTTTAAGCGCAACAGGGGGCTGACAGGACGCAGCATCACCAAAAATTTAAAAGCCATGGCCGCCGATTTTCATGCCATAGAGAAAACCTCGAAAAAAAAGATCAAAGTGGGCATTGTTGGCGAAATCTATGTGAAATACGCGCCCTTTGGCAACAACGATCTGGAAGAATTTCTCTTTTCTCAAGGCTGTGAATATATGGTGCCCGGCGTTTTGGGGTTTGTGTATTATTGTGCTTCCGGCAAACTCATCGACTGGCAGCTCTATGGCGGCAGCCGGTTTTGGAAATACTTGGGCGTGTTTATGGAGCGCATCCTCAACAGCCTGCAAAATAAATTGCGCAGCGTGTTGTCTGCATATGACGAGTTTGTCACGCCTGCTTCGTTTCCCCATGTAAAATCATTGGCGGAAACAGTCATCAGCAAAGGCGTTAAGATGGGGGAAGGCTGGCTGCTGCCTGCCGAGATGTGCGAATTGATCGAAAACGGCTACCAAAACATTGTCTGTGCCCAGCCGTTTGGCTGCCTGCCCAACCACATTGTCGGCAAGGGCGTGATCCGCAACATAAAAAACCGCTATCCAAACGCCAACATCGCCCCCATTGACTATGATGCCGGCGCTACCAAGGTAAACCAAGAAAACCGCATCAAGCTGATGCTGGCCGTTGCGAGGGAATCCCTCTGACGGCCTTTTGAAATGGAAGTGAACCTAAAAGTCTCATGAAAAGAATAGGATTGGACATCGGATCTACCACCATCAAGTGCGTGGTTCTGAGCGAGGACAATACCCTCTTATTTTCTACCTATCGACGCCATCTGTCGCAGATTTCCCAAAAGACAGCCGAGCTGCTGCGCGAGATCGCGGCCAAGGAAGGGGATGGCGCCTATCTCGTTTCTATCTCCGGCTCTGCGGGCATGGGGATGGCGCAAGACTTGGGCATCCCTTTTGTGCAGGAGGTCTACGCCACCAAAACCGCCGTCAGCCAATATGCGCCTGAAACGGACGTGGTCATCGAGCTTGGTGGGGAGGATGCCAAGATCCTGTTTTTGACAGATGGGCTCGAAGTACGCATGAATGGCAGCTGCGCAGGCGGTACAGGCGCTTTTATCGACCAAATGGCCACGCTGATGAACGTATCGACGGACCGGCTTAACGAACTGTCCAAGGGACACGAAAAAGTGTATACCATCGCTTCGCGCTGCGGGGTATTTGCAAAATCCGACATCCAACCGCTCATCAATCAGGGAGCGCGGCTGGAAGATGTGGCGGCCAGCATCTTTTATGCCGTGGTCAACCAGACCATCGGCGGCTTGGCACAAGGACGCGAAATTGCCGGCCACATCTTGTATCTGGGCGGCCCGCTAACCTTTTTTTCTGAACTTCGCGATAGTTTTGACCATGTGCTGGGCACTTCCGGTGTTTTGCCGGATAATTCTCTGCTGTTTGTTGCGCTGGGTGCGGCTTTCTCCGATGCAGGTCAGTCTTATGAGCTTTCTGCCCTGGCGGACAAGGTTTCCCAATATGCCTCCTCTACAAGCTATGCCAGCAGCGAGCCCCTGTTTGCCTCCCAAGAGGAATACCAGGCCTTTCAGGCGCGGCACGCGCATGACTCCGACCATATCCGCACACTGGAAACACCAGCAGAGGATATGTTTTTGGGCATTGATACCGGCTCTACGACCATCAAGGCTGTGCTCTGCGATAGGGACGGCCACCTATTCCGTCCCTTTTACCGTACCAACAGCGGCAACCCAGTACCCATCGTCAAGGAATATTTACAGCAGCTTTACGCCGATTATCCCAAGATCCACATCGCGGCGGCCGCGGTGACGGGATATGGAGAAGACATCATCAAGCATGCGTTTGGTTTGGATTACGGCATAGTAGAAACCATCGCGCATTATCTGGCTGCCAAAAAGTTTCAGCCAAATGTGGATTTTATCATCGACATCGGCGGCCAGGATATCAAATGCTTTAAGATCCACAACGGCACCATCGACAATTTATTCTTAAACGAGGCCTGTTCTTCCGGCTGCGGTTCGTTTTTGCAGACCTTTGCGGAGGTAATGGGCTATTCCATGGAGGACTTTGCCAAGCTCGGGCTTTTGGCAAAAAAGCCGGTGGATCTGGGTACGCGATGCACAGTGTTTATGAACAGCTCCGTCAAGCAGGCACAAAAGGACGGCGCTTCCGTGGAAAATATTTCTGCCGGGCTTTCCATCAGCGTGGTAAAAAATGCGCTGTATAAGGTGATCCGCTGCGCTACGCCGGATGCGCTGGGCCAAAACATCGTGGTACAGGGCGGCACGTTTTTGAACGACGCTGTGCTGCGCGCCTTTGAAAAGGAAATTGGCCGGGAGGTAATCCGCCCTCATGCCGCCGGGCTGATGGGGGCATACGGCGCTGCGCTGTATGCGCTTTCACAGACCCACGGCCGCAGCGACAGCCAAATTGCGGATGCTGCATCGCTCAAGGCATTTACCCATACTGTGAAAGCGGTAACGTGCGGCGGATGCAGCAACCACTGTCAGCTGACCATCAATACCTTTGAGGACGGGCGCAAGTTTATTGCCGGCAATCGTTGTGAAAGGCCTTTGCACCTACCCCATCCCCCCATTCGCCATACCATCTATGAGTATAAAAACAAGCTGCTTATGCAATACCGCGAGAATAAGCGCGAACCGGGTAAGCCTACCATTGGCCTGCCCATGGGGCTGAATATGTATGAGCTGCTGCCATTTTGGTATACGATGTTCCGTGCGCTGGGCTTTAATGTCGTGGTATCGCCCGTGACCACCCGCAAGCTGTTTCTAGCCGGGGAACATACCATCCCCTCGGATACCGTGTGCTTTCCCGCCAAGCTTCTACACGGGCATATCGAAGCATTGCTACACGAACAGGTGGACGCGATTTTCTATCCCTGTATGACCTACAACCTAGACGAGAAAAAGGGCGAAAACCATTTCAACTGCCCGGTGGTTGCCTACTATCCGGAGGTCATCAAAGCCAATGTAAAGGGCCTGAAAAATACGGTATTCATCGATGATTTCGTGGGGCTGCACCATCCAAAAGCCTTCCCTTCACGATTTCTTGGCATCCTGCAACGGTACTTTGACAAGCCTTTTACGCTCAAACAGGTAAAAGCCGCCGCCAAGCAAGCTTACGCCGCCTATGATGCGCATATGCAAAGCATCCGGCAGAAAGGCGCCGAACTGCTACAGCTGGCCAAATGGGAGCATAAGCCGGTGATCGTGCTGGCCGGGCGGCCTTACCACATCGATCCGGAGGTAAACCACGGCATAGACCGGCTGATCTGCGATCTAGGCGCCATTGTGCTTTCCGAGGATAGCGTTTGCCACGACATTCCGAAATTTAAAACCGATGTGCTCAATCAATGGACCTACCATGCCAGATTGTATTCCGCGGCCAAGTTTGTGGCGCAGTGCGCTCCAAAGGACTTAAACATCAACTTGGTACAACTCGTTTCCTTCGGCTGCGGGGTGGACGCTATCACCACGGACGAAACGCGCTCTATCATCGAGCAGGCCGGCAAGATCTATACGCAGATAAAAATTGACGAGATCACCAATACCGGCACGGCCAAAATACGTTTGCGCAGCCTGTTTGCCGTACAGGGTCTTTCTGTATAAAAAACACGGACTTTTGTCCGTGTTTTTTATCGTTTTTCCCAGCACATCTCACATTCCATTTCGCCGGTGTACGGGTCTATTTGCGTACTTTGCACCCAAAACCCTTCTCTTAGATAAAAGCGCTTGGCATCAGCGTTTTTTTGGTACACATGTAGCGTCAGTGTTTTGCAAAGGCCCTTGGCCGCTGCCAACAGCTGCTTGCCAATGCCCTGCCCTCTGTCTGCTTTGTCTACAAAAATGCCTTCTATATATCCATCGCTTAGGCCTAGGAAGCCGCGTATGCCCAACGCATTTTCATACACCAGCACCGTAACGGCAGCGCCCATTTGCCCCAGCGCATGCTTTGTGGCGTCGGCATGCCGGCGCCAATGCTGCGCATCAATGAAAGCATGCGCTTCCAGATTGCCTGCCAGCCAAATTTCCATCAGACGATCTACATCGCCCATCCTTGCCTCTCGTATCATTTTCTTTGCTCCCGGCCGCCATACTTGTATGCCTTATACACAGTTACCACCGTATCCAGACAAAGTGCAAAGAGGATCACGGCTAAAAAAATCAAATTGATCTGCCCAAAGACCGTACCTAAAAACGCCACATCCCCGCTGAACAGGCCTTGCATATACAAAAGAAACTGCGGATTCAGAATAGAACTGCCCAGCAAAAAGGCACAGGACAATACCGCGGAAAGTAGGTTTGTGGCCGCGGAAACGGCAGCCAGACGTTTGGTATATCGGCCTTCGTACAGCTTTACGCTTTCCCGCAGCACGCCCAGCACCGTGAACGCGACAATGATAGGCCAAGCCGCCTGTATTTTGGGGACATTGAAGATTGGCATCCATTGTCCTTGTTCAAAGTATACACCAATTACCTGCGGCACTGCCAAAAAGACAAACGCAAAAAGGGTGCAGAATACAATGCCGGCGATGGGCTCCGCTTTGGGAATGCGCTCCTGCTTTTTAGGCACCGGCGGCAGGTGCGCAATGTCCTGTTCTCCTAGGTTCATGCGTACGCCCTTGCGCTCTAAAATGGCAAAAGCCAGGGTGATTGCTCCAAAGCTGCCAAGCAACGCTTGAAAAGTCTGCGCCAAGTACTGTCCCAATGCAAGATACCAGGGCTGGGCAGCGGCGCAGGCAGTGATCACAGATGCTACTGCCAGCCCAAAGGCCACTGCCGCCAGTACAAGGCCAAGTAGAAATTTATACGCCGCATAATAGCCCGGCCCAATGAGATACGAAGCGCGTTCCGGGCGGTATTTGGCCGCCAATTCTGCCGGACGGCCTAGCTCCGTCAGCACAACGAGCACATCATGCTCAGTAGGGGGCATATCCTGGCAGCGCTCTTCCAACATATCTGAAATCAGGCTGTGCAGTTCCCTTTCCACATCCTCCCGCATGCGGGTCGGCAAAGTTTTGATAACGGCATAGATATAGCGTTCAATCAAGTCCTGGTGCATCGTCATCCTCCTCCAATAGATCATCGACGCTTTCCGCCGTCCGTTTCCAGTGGCGCGTTAAGGCGGAGAACACCTCATCACCCATCGGCGTTCGGCGATAATACTTTCTCGGCTTTGCGCCTCCGGTTTCCCAGCTGCTCTGCAAAAGGCCCTGCCCTTCGAGTCTGCGCAAAAGCGGATACAGTGTATTCGCCTCTACCGGCATATGGTGCCTGCCTAAGATCTTGACAAGATCATAGCCGTATCGCGGCTGTTTGAGCTGGCTTAACACGCACAGCACGATTGTGCCCCGCCGCAGCTCCATCAAAAGGCCGGCTAGAGTTTCCTCTTTGCCCATCTCATCACCCCATATTGTTTATCACATTATACTGTGTATTACACAGTATTGCAATAAAAAAAAGAAGGCTCAGCCTTCTTTTTTCTCATTCCTCTCGTTGCGCGCCAAAAATCCGCTGCCGAATACACAGCCCCGTAGGCGTTACCGCCAGCCCTCCTTGGGCGCTTTCCTTAAGGGAAAACGGCAGCGACTCCCCTACATGCTTGGCTGCCTGTACCGTCTCGTCAAAGGGGATCACTTCCTCCGCCCCGCAAAGCGCCAAGTCCGCGCTAAGCTGTGCATTAGCAGCACCGATGGCATTGCGTTTTACGCACGGTACCTCAACCAGCCCAGCTACGGGATCGCACACCAGCCCCATAACATTTTGCAACGCAATGGCCGCAGCTGTCAGGCACTGCGCCGGCGTGCCCTTTGCCAATTCCACCAGCGCAGCAGCAGCCATCGCAGCGGCCGCGCCCGTTTCTGCCTGGCAGCCGCCCTGCGCCCCCGAAATAGAGGCGTTTGTCGCGATGAGCGCACCTATGGCCGAGGCGCAAAACAATGCCATAATCAGTTCGTCGTCCTCATAGCCATGGGTCTGCTGGGCCGCCAGCAGCACGCCCGGCAGAATCCCGCTGGCGCCTGCCGTCGGCGCAGCTACGATGCGCCCCATGCAGGCATTTACTTCTACCGTAGCCATCGCCATCGCCGCACCTAGCAGCATATTTTTCCCGGAAAAGGACGGCGTCTGCGCTGCAGAATATAGCCTTGCCGCCTCCCCTCCTACCAGGCCGCCCAGGGAACGCTGCGGCTGATCCAGCCCACGCTTGATCGCCAGGCGCATGGTGGTCAGCTGTTGCTGCATATCCGCCAACAGCACCTGCTTGCTCTTGCCCTGTAACTCCGTCTCTCTTTCCAGCATCATGGCGCCAATGGTCTGTTTCTTTTCCTTGCAGACCCGAAGCACCTCGCTGCCCCGCAGCAGTTCTATCATCCTCGTTCTCTCCTTATACCATGGTCACCTGTTCGATGGCCTTGTGCGCATCTTTGACATTGCTCAGCACTGCCGTATTCACCCGATCATCGGTTTCGATGACCATATAGGCCTTGCCGCCGCGTTCCTTACGGAACACCCGCATAAATGCGATATTGATGCTGCATTCCCCCAAAACACGGGTAACGCTGCCCACCACGCCGGGTTCGTCGGTATGGTCCACGATCATTGTCGGGTATTCTCCGGTAATCTCTACCTCTATACCGTTGATGTTTGTGATTACAAGATTCCCCCCGCCGATGGACTCCCCCACGACGGAGGAGCTCTTTCCGCCTCTGTTGCTCGTTTCAATGCGCACGGTGTTGGGGTGTGGCTTGGTTTCCTCCGACAATATCCAGCGGATCTCTAAACCCGACTGCTGGGCAATGGCAAAGGAATCCGGCAAGCGTTCGTCATCCGGTTCCATGCCCAGGATACCAGCCACCAACGCCTTATCCGTACCATGGCCTTTGTATGTCTGTGCAAAAGAGCCATAGAGCGTAAATACGACCGAACAGACCTCCGGCCCGCCGATACGGCCCGCAATCTTCGCCAGCCGCGCAGCCCCAGCCGTATGAGAGCTGCTGGGGCCCATCATTCTTGGCCCAATAATATCGAAAGCGCTTAATGTTTTCATACGCCTCCCCCTCCCCTTGGCACTCCGTGTTTAGCATATCCAATTTTTCCATTTTATACAAGCAAAAAAGGACCTGATTCAGGTCCTTTTCCCGCCTTGCTTTATTCATGAATCAAAACAGCCTTGATACGGCGCACCCCGGAAGAGGAGCTCTCCTCTTTTTTGATCTTAAACCGCCCCAATTCGCTGGTGCGTCCGGCATGCGGACCGCCGCAGATCTCCTTGCTGACATCGCCGATGGTGTATACCTTGACGCGTTCGCCATATTTATCATTGAAGATGCCCAGCGCGCCCTGCGCCCTGGCCTCGTCCACCGTCATCTCCTCACAGGTTATGGGTAGATCGCGGCGAATGGCATCGTTGACCATTTCCTCGATTTGATCCAGCTCTTCTCTGGTCACCTTGCGGCCAAAGTTAAAGTCAAAGCGCAAACGCTCCGCCGTAATGTTGCTGCCGCGCTGATAGATATCATCTCCCAGCAGCTTGCGCAGAGAGGCCAGCAGCAGATGGGTTGCCGTATGCAGCTGTGCCGAAGCCTCCGTCGTATCCGCAAGGCCGCCCTTAAAGCGCTGGGTAGAGCCGGCCTGCGATTTTTTCTTATGCTCTGCAAACTTCTCTTCAAAGCCTTTTTCATCTACGGTATAGCCCTTTTCCGCTGCCATTTCTACGGTGAGCTCAATGGGGAATCCAAAGGTATCGTATAGATGGAACGCCTGCGCGCCATCGATCTGCGTTGTCTTGCCTTCCAGCTGGCGGATCAGCTTTTCAAATTCCTTGGTGCCTTGTTTGAGCGTCTTGGCAAATTTGGCCTCTTCGCGGTTGAGCTCTGTAAGCACAAAAGCCTGATTGCGCACCAATTCCGGATACGCATCCTTGTATTTTTCAATGACGGATTTGGCCACCTCTTCCAGCGCGTGCTCCGGCATGCCAATCTGCATGCCGAACCGCACGGCACGGCGAATCAAACGGCGCAGCACATAGCCTTGGTCCACGTTGCTGGGCGCCATGCCTTTGTCATCGCCCATGATAAAGGCAGCGCAGCGGATATGATCGGCGATGATGCGAATGGCCCGCTGCACCTCGCCGCCTTCTTCATATTTGCGGCCGGACAACGCCTCAATTTTGGTAATGATTGGGCGGAAAACATCCGATTCATAGACGCAAGGCGCGCCTTGCAGCACGGCGATGGTGCGATCCAGGCCCATGCCGGTATCCACGTTTTTCTGCTCCAGCGGCAGGTAACTGCCATCCGCTTGTTTATTGTATTCCATAAATACATCGTTCCAAATTTCAAAATAGCGCCCACAGTCGCAAGCCGGCGAACAATCCGGTCCGCAGGGCTCCTTATCGGTAATCAGGAACATCTCGGTATCCGGGCCGCAGGGGCCTGTGATGCCCGCCGGGCCCCACCAGTTGTTCTCTTTTGGCAGGAAGAAGATACGGTCCTCCGGCAGGCCCATCCGCCGCCAATGCTCATAGGATTCCTCATCACGCGGCGCATGCTCATCGCCCGCAAAAACCGAAACTGCCAGATGCTCCGGGTCCAAGCCCAAATAATCCGGGCTGGTCAAAAATTCCCAGGACCATTCAATGGCTTCCTTTTTAAAGTAATCTCCCAGCGACCAGTTGCCGAGCATCTCAAAAAAGGTGCAGTGCGAATTGTCGCCCACTTCGTCGATATCCCCGGTGCGTACACACTTTTGCACGTCTGTCAGCCTGGTGCCCATAGGGTGCTTGGCCCCCAGCAGATATGGCACTAGCGGGTGCATGCCGGCAGTGGTGAAAAGCACCGTCGGGTCGTTCTCCGGGATCAGGCTCGCCCCCGGGATCAGGGCATGTCCTTTGCTTTTGAAAAATTCCAGATACATGGTGCGCAGTTGTTCACTGGTCAGCTGTTTCATCGTATTTCCCTCTCTATCCCCACTGAAATTCAGTTTTTTTCGTAATAATGATTATACCCAGCCGACATACGGCCTGTCAATGCACTGAGGTTGGTATCCACAGCCTTTTCATGGTATAATAATACGGTTTTGAAAGGCCGCGCGGCGTAAAGCGACCGGGGAAAGGAAGGCAGCTTGCAATGAACTCTTCCATGGTGATCCGTCCCGTGTGCCAGGACGACTATGAGCCCCTGGCCTCGCTGTATGGTTACTATGCATTGAATACAGTATATACCTATTATAATAAGGCCCCCACGCCGGAATATATGGAGCGCTTGTTTACCGGTAAGGGGCATCTTTCGGCGGTAGGAACCCTAGGGCCGTATGTCATAGGTTATGTGCATGTTTCTCCTGCGTTTTCGTTGATGCGCCGTTTTTGCACCATTGCAGTGTACCTGCTGCCCCAGCATACTGGCAGGGGATATGGCCGGCAGCTGATTCTACATGGGGAGGAAATGGCGCGTGCCTACGGCTACCCCAAAATACGCGCCACCATCTGCACGGAAAACAAAACGTCGCAGGCTGCGTTTACTGCACTGGGGTACATCTATGCGGGTCAAAAAACCTTTGACGCAACAAAATTTGGCCGAGATCTGGATACACTGTATTTTGATAAGCGTTTATAGCATCAATTTTTGTCTTAAATGTGGACAAACCATAAGAAATTATGTATGATATACCAATCCAGTTTATTATGTTTCTTGCGGCATTGCCGTAAAAATTTACGTGAGGTGAGTATTTTGACAGATTACGTAATTGTAATCGGTTGTGCAGTGCTGGCGCTGATTCTGGCGCTCGGCCTATACCTGCGCAACGCATCCATCAAAGTGACCAACCCGCGGATGGAAGAGATCGCTGGCTATATCAGCGAAGGCGCGATGGCGTACCTGCGCCGTCAGTACAGCATTTTGGCTGTGTTCATCGTTGTGATGTTCGCCGTTCTCCTCATCGCAGGGCTTGGCTGGGAAACGGCCGTATGCTTTGTCGTCGGCGCGCTGTTTTCCATTGCAGCCGGTTTCTTTGGGATGAAATCCGCGACCAAGAGCAACGTGCGTACCGCACAAAGCGCTTCCAAAGGCCTAAAGGCTGCGTTGGATGTAGCGTTTTCCGGCGGCGCCGTGTTGGGCTTGGCGGTTGTCGGCCTGGGCGCTTTGGGCCTGACGGCTCTGTACATGATTTTCCAGGATACGGATATCATCATGGGCTTTTCCCTGGGGGCCAGCTCCATTGCGCTGTTCTGCCGTGTTGGCGGCGGTATTTACACCAAAGCTGCTGACGTGGGGGCCGACTTGGTCGGTAAGGTAGAAGCTGGCATTCCGGAAGACGATCCGCGCAACCCGGCCGTAATTGCGGACAACGTCGGTGATAACGTCGGCGACGTAGCCGGCATGGGTGCAGACCTGTTTGAAAGCTATGTAGGCGCTATCATTTCTGCGATGATGCTGGGGTATATTGCTATCAAATCTACCGGCATTTCGCTGACGCTTCTGCTGGTGGCTGCTGGTATCGCCAGCTCCATCATCGGCATTTTGTTCGTAAAGCTCGTTGGCGGCACCAACCCGCAGCGTTCGCTGAACATGGGCACGTATCTGTCCAGTGCGCTGATGATCGTTGCTTCGTTCTTCCTGTGCCAGAATGTAGACCTGAATCTGTTCTACGCGATCATCTCCGGTGTCGTGTCCGGCTTGGTCATCGGCGTTGCAACGGAATATTACACCTCTGCGGATTATAAGCCTGTAAAACGCATTGGCGAGCAGAGCGAAACCGGCCCGGCTACGACGATCCTGTCCGGCTATGCCATTGGTTTGAAATCCGTTGTGGTTCCGATTTTGATCATCGCCATTGCCGTGTATGTTTCCAGTGAGTTTGCCGGCTTGTACGGCGTAGCGCTGGCGGCTGTCGGCATGCTTTCTACTGTAGGCATCACCATTGCCGTCGACGCCTACGGCCCGGTTGCGGACAACGCAGGCGGCATTGCGGAAATGAGCGAACTGCCGGATGAGATCCGCGAAATTACCGACCACCTCGATTCCGTAGGCAACACCACTGCTGCCATCGGTAAAGGCTTCTCCATTGGGTCTGCTGCTTTGACGGCGCTGGCCTTGTTCTCCAGCTATGCCACCACAACCAATCTCTCTACGGTAGACTTTTTGGATCCGACCGTGATCGTGGGCTTGTTCGTGGGTGGTATGCTGAGCTTCCTGTTTGCTGCGTTGACCATCGATTCCGTCAGCAAGGCTGCCAACAAGATGATCGAAGAGGTTCGCCGCCAGTTCCGTGAAAAGCCCGGCATCATGGAGGGAACCGATAAACCGGATTACAGCGCTTGCGTAGATATTTCTACCCGCGCGGCACTCCGTGAAATGATCCTCCCCGGCGCCATTGCCATCATTGCTCCGATTCTGTTGGGCGTTCTGCTTGGGCCTGCCTCTCTGGCTGGTTTGCTGGTCGGCGCAACGCTGACCGGCGTATTGGTTGCCATTCAGATGGCCAATGCGGGCGGCGCTTGGGACAATGCCAAAAAATACATTGAATCCGGTGCACATGGCGGCAAAGGCTCTGAAGCACACAAGGCGGCTGTCATCGGCGATACCGTCGGCGATCCGTTCAAGGATACTTCTGGCCCGGCTATGAACATCCTCATCAAGTTGATGAGCATCGTAGCGTTGGTGTTCGCCCCGCTGTTCATGTAAAATGCAATAAAAAGGAGAGGAAATCCTCTCCTTTTTTGTTTTCTTGTGCTACAATACTTACCATCACAATAAAAAGGATTGAGCTGATTTGGAGCAATCGTATGAACATCCGCTGGATATGCGCGGGCTGAAGTTTATCTATTACGGCATGTTGTTGGGGCTGGCCGCTTTCTTGTTTACCGGCACGATAAACCTCATCATTTCCTTTGGGAAATTCATTGTTATGATCTATGGGCTATATCATCTCTGTAAAACGGATCTATGCTATCGTGCTCCTTGGAACTGGTGCTGGGCTTGCATGACCTTTTCGTTGATCGATCTTGGGATCACTCTTTGGTTTATCTTTACCCAGCATATGTACCCATGGTGGCTGCTTGTCATCATGAGCATCGGCGGCACAGTGCTGTATGTGCTGTACATCCGGGCGCTATGCAAGTCCACCGCCATCATTTCGCGGCAAACCGGCCAAAATGCCCAGGTGGAGCCCATCATATGGTCACGCTGGCGTTGGCTTTGGATCAGCCAAGCGGTTTATATCATAGCCTATATCGTTTATGCCATCGGCATTCGGTTTTCATTGTTCAACATCGCAATGATTGTGCAGCTGATGAGCGTAGTCACCTTATTTGTGATGACCTGGGTCATCGCCATGTTCAACGCTTGCTTTCTTGCATTGAACAATCAGTACCGGATTTATCCGGAGTATGGCACGCCATCTCTGACAGATGGGAAGAAAAAGAAATGAAAGTCTTACAATCCTTAGCCCTTCTGTTCTTTTTGTGTTGGATCGGGGATGTAGTCTCTGCGTATCTGCCGGTTCCAATTCCGGGCAGCGTCGTCAGCATGGCCCTGTTGCTTTTGTTGCTGCTATTGGGCATATTAAAGCAGCGGCAGGTACAGCCTGTGGGTGATTATTTACTGGAAAACATGGGCATTCTCTTTTTGCCCAGCCTTGTCATGGTAATGGATGTATGGCCTTTGTTGCAAATGTATCTCTTTGAGATTGTTTTCATCGGGATTGTTGTGACCATCGTCACCTTTACCGTAACTGCGCTGAGCCTAAAAGCTCTGATGGCCTGGCAGCGCAAAAGAAAGGAGGCCCGCCATGATAGCCCTTCTTGACACGCCATTGTTTGGCATCTTTCTCTCGCTGGCTGCTTATGCATTTGGCGTATTCATTCATAAAAAAACCGGCCTACTGATTTTGCATCCTTTGCTTATTGCGCTATGCTGCGTCATCGGCTTTTTGGCGCTAACCGGTGTTCCTCTTTCGTATTATGAACAAGGGGGCAATATCATCTCCATGTTCTTGCCGGCAGCCACGGCCTCTTTGGCCCTTTCCATTTACCGGCAACGGGAGGTACTGAAAAAGAACTGGCTTCCCGTTCTTTTTGGAACAGGCATCGGCGCGCTTACCTCCATGCTCATGACCCTCCTTTTATGCCATCTGTTTGGCCTGGATCAGCAAGTGACGGTTTCGCTTATGCCAAAATCCGTAACAACGCCCATCGCCGTAGCCTTATGTGAGCAGGCCGGCGGCATCACCGCCATTACGGTAGTCATTGTAATGATGACAGGCGTACCCGGCGCCATCTTAGCTCCTTATCTTATCAAGTGGCTGAAAATCGAGGATCCTGTGGCGCAAGGGATTGCCATTGGAACATCCAGCCATGCAGTTGGCACTTCCAAGGCCCTGGAAATTGGAGAGGTACAGGGCGCCATGAGCGGCCTTTCCATTGGCATTGCCGGCGCTTGGACGGTGCTGTTCGCGTTGTTTTTAATGTAAAAAAAGACCCTTTTGGGTCTTTTTTAGTCCCTATTTCGTGTAATCAGCAGCAATCTTAAAAATTGCAGCAGCGCCAAAAATGTAGAAGCTAAATAGGTCATAGCGGCAGCGCTGAGCATCTGGCTGACGCCGTTTTGCTCCTCCTGCGTATAACCGCCCATTTGATAAATCAGATCCTTAGCCCGGCTGGATGCGTTGAGCTCCACCGGCAGCGTAATGATCTGAAACACGATGACGGATGCATATAAGATCAGCGCTGCCGTAACCAGCCCGCCAAGCTCCATCACAAAGCCCAATATCAGCAGTGGGATGGATAAGCTGGATGCTAGGTTTACCGCCGGCACAATGGCATTGCGCATGGAAAGCGGTACATAGCGCTGCGCATGCTGGATGGCATGTCCGACTTCATGCGCGGCGATGCCGATGGATGCGGCCGTGGCTTGCGAGGCGACCTCTTGCGACAATCGCAGCACCCGGCTGCGCGGATCATAATGATCGGACATTCTACCGCCGATTACTTCGATGGGAACGTCGCGAAGGCCGGCGTTATCCAAAAGGCGCCGGGCAATCTGCGCGCCCGTCTCCCCTTTTTGCGTATACAGTGCCTGGTTTTTCTTATAGACATGGCTGACACGCCATTGGGCCCAGCCCACGATTGCCATCCCCACCAGAACTAAGAGAATGGTTCTATCAAAATAATAGGGGAAAAACATTAAACAGTTGCCTCCTTGATTTCAGAGTATTGTAGCACAGGCGCTCTTTGTCCGCAACCTCAGTCCGTCTCGATATTGGCCATGCGTCCCTGCTCAAAGGTGCAGCGGAAATCATGAAGAACAAAGGCGTCCTCAAATAGTTTGGCCGCTAAGAGCAAAACTATTTGCTCTTCTTTTCGTACTTGCGTCTCATACACAAAATCAAAGGAGCCTAAAAAGGCAGCCGCTTCATCCAATGAGAGCTCTGATGCCCATTCTGGAACCAAGCACCACTGCATTTCTTCTTGATTGCGGTACAAAACTGCCTGCGCAAACGCCTCCGCCATTTTATCCGGGGGCAGCAATGCTCTCTCTGCAAGAGGCACCGGCAAAATCTCTTCGCTCTGGCGTTGCCAGCTATCATTTTGGTATTGGTATGTCGTACGCCGCTCATGTCCTAACGCATCCAAGAGCGCCTGGTATACCGTCAGGCTTTTACCATCCAGTTCGGCACGCGCATATTCATCCAGCAAGACGCGGTACCGGCCCTGCTGATAGGCACAGAACAAAAATCTAGGCCCCTTTGCGCCTTGCCCCTGAATGAAAAGATCCGCCTGTGAAAACACGGAGACGATTTGTATTTCGGCCTGTGCCAGATCCTCAACTTGGTATATAAAGCTCAGATCGCCGGTATCCTGGGCACCGATGGCAAGGTATGTCTCCCGCTCTTCGGACAGCGTCGCTTCATAGGCAATTCCGTCCAAGAAAAAGGATTGGCTAGCAAGCAAATGCGGATATTTACGGACGGCCTCCGTGCCAATAGAAGCCAGCTGCCAATGGATGTGGATCGTCTCTCCCTGCAAAAAGCACTGGCCACCCAGGGGCGCTTCGATGGGCTGTCCCTGCATAAGCTGTAGCTTTACCGCCTTTGGCAGATATCCCTCTGATAAAGGCTGTGCCGTTAGGTAAATGGCGCCGCTTGGCGAAACGGGGCAGACGATTTCCTGCGTCGTATCGCCTATGATTTGCCCGTTTAGGCTTATGATCTGTGGAATAGGCTGTTTTGGGATATGAATCATCGGCAATAGCAACGTCGTCCCTCCCCTTTCATTTCCTTTCCTCATTGTATGAACAAAACGCATGTGAATAGCACAACTTCTTTGATTGGGAAAATGCCAAAAAGGGCTGAATCTCGACTTTTTTATACATAGCCCCTTATGATGGGGCATAAGGTATAGTACACAAAAGTGAAAAGAGTTTGCTTTTCGCTTTTCTTTTTTCCTAGGCTCACGCATAAATCACTATTTTTTGTCCATACTAAACTCATCAAAGAACAGGGGGCGTCGATATGACAGCAAAGCCGTCCGGCAAAACAGGCTGGACACAGCACGAACAAGACATTCTATTTGAGCAGGCAAAAAAAGCCCGGGATCTAGGGCTGCCGCTCAAGGCGGCGTTCGACCAGACTGCATGCCGAAATATTACCG
>OKRX01001365.1_pt1 | contig 18108 bp, 20 predicted proteins | sample 1601241 | NCBI WGS metagenome assembly OKRX01 (sample SAMEA3541500, study PRJEB24748) | human gut metagenome | biome: human gut; feature: human-associated habitat; material: faeces | place: China | collected 2012
TTTCTCTTACTCTTTTACTCTTTTTCTTTGCTTTGCCTTATCTCTCGGCGAAAAGCTCGCGCGTCTGGCGAACATTTTCGTCGATGGCGTTCTTGAGCGCCTCGACCGACTCAAACTGCATCTCCGGGCGCAGGAACTTATGCAGCTCGACATGGATCATCCTGCCGTACAGGTCGCCCGAAAAGTCGAGCAGATGCGGCTCGATGGTCGGCGCGCCGCCGTCCAGAAACGTCGGCTTGACGCCGATATTGGTCGCAGCGATATAGCTTTTTCCGTCCACGAGCACGCGCGTCGCGTACACACCATACGGCGGCAGCGCCATTTCAGCCGGCAGGCGCAGATTGACCGTCGGTACGCCAAGCACGCTCGTGCCGACGCGGCGGCCATGCTCCACGATACCCGTCACGGTGTACGGATGGCCGAGGAACTTCGCCGCGCCTTCCATGTCGCCCTGCGCGATCAGCTGGCGGATATAGGTCGAGGAGACGACGATGCCGTCTACCTTGACGTCCTCGATGCAGTCGTAGCCGATGCCGGCCTTCGCGCACTCGACCGCCATGCCCTCGGCGTTGCCCTGACCCTTGTAGCCAAAGCGGTTGTTGCGGCCGGAGATGATCCAGCCGGCATGGAACTGCCCGATGAGCAGTTTGTGAATGAAATCGCGCCAGTCCATATGCTGCATCCGCTCATCAAAATGGCCGAAGATGACCTCGTCCACGCCGCCGAGCTGCTTGATCTCCTCGCGGCGGTAGGCGTTCGCAGTCAGCAGCGGCACCTGACGGCCCATGACGACCGAGTCCGGATGCACGTCGAACGTGAACACGGCGCTCGTGCCGCCGATCTGCTTCGCGCGCTCGACCGCCTTCTGCATGAGCGCACGATGACCCAGATGCACGCCGTCAAAATATCCGAGTGCGATCGCACGGGGTTTTGTAACTTCTATCATCGGGCTATCCCCCTGAAATTATCGAAAGTTTTTATAGACAAACAGACCCAGACCGCCCTTGTCGAGCTCGCGGACCTGACCGAGCATGAGGAAGCGTCCCTCATGGTACACACGGCACAGCGTGCCTGCGGTTTCGGGCAGGCTGTCTGTCTGCCGCGGAAAGACGACTGCGCCGCGCGCGATGCGCTCCGCGCCCTCAGCGGTGAGCGCGACGGCCGGACAGTCGGTGAACAGGCTGTCGGTCGGCAGCAGGAGCTGCTGCATCGTGCCGTCGACCATCGCCCGCTCGCAGTCCTCGAAGCTGCGGCAGCGTTCGAGCGGATACGCGCCCGAGCGCGTGCGCACCAGACTGTGCAGCACGGCGAGCGTGCCGAGCTTTTCGCCGAGGTCGTTCACGAGCGTGCGCACATAGGTGCCCTTGCTGACCACACAGCGCAGCGTACCCTTCTGGGCGTTCTCGTCGAAGTCCAGCAGCTCCATTTCATGCACGATGATGTCGCGCGCCGGGCGTTCGACCTCCCTGCCCTTCCGGGCGAGGTCATAGAGCTTCTGGCCGTTGACCTTTACCGCCGAGTACATCGGCGGAATCTGCTGCTGCGGTCCGACAAAGCCGCGGACCGCGCGTTTTACCGCGTATTCCGCCGCATAACGTTCGCTCGTCTGCAACATCTCACCGGTCACGTCCTGCGTATCCGTGCAGCAGCCGAGCGTAAAGCCCGCGACGTACTCCTTGTCCTGCGCTGCGGCGAAATCCGCCGCCTTGGTCGCGCCGCCGATGAACACCGGCAGAACGCCGGTCGCGAGCGGATCGAGCGTGCCGCCGTGACCGATCTTCCTCGTGTGCAGGATGCCGCGCAGCTTGGCCACCACATCATGCGAGGTGAAGCCCTGCGGCTTGTCCATCAGCAGGATACCCGAAAGCTCAGTCTGCTGCATGGAACTGCTCCTTCGCTACGCGCAGCATCTCGGCCTTCGCCTCGTCCATGCCGCAGGTGAAGCTCGCGCCTGCCGCACGGACATGGCCGCCGCCGCCGACCCGTTTGCAGATCGCGGAGGCATCCATTTCCCTGGTCGTGCGCACGGAAACGCGAACGGTTCCGTCCGCCTTTTCGGTCATCGTAATGCCGATCTGCACGCCCTCGATCTGCCGCGTGAGCGAAGCGATCGAGTCCAGATCGTCCATATCCGCACCGACGCGGTCGATGTCCTTCCGCCAGAGCACCGCGACCGCGATCGCGCCGTCCTCGTGGAACTCCATCGTGTCGAATACGATGCGCTCCATCTCGAAGCGCGGACGCGACTTGGTCTCGAACAGCGCTCGGTTGATTTCGCCGCCGTCGATTCCGGCGGTCAGGCACGCCGCCGCGACCGCATGGGTGTGCGCGGTCGTGTTCGAGAACTTGAAGCAGCCGGTATCGGTCGAAACGCCGACATAAATGCACTCCGCGATCTCGCGCGTCAGTCTGCATCCGAGCGCCGTCAGCACATCGTACAGCACCTCCGCGCATGCGCCTGCATCCGCACGGATGAGGTTTTTCGCGCCGAAGCCTTCGTTCGAGCCGTGGTGGTCGATGACCAGATCCACCCTGCCCTTATACTGCTCCGCCGTATCGGGGAACAGCTTTTCCTCTGCAATATCGGTCGAAACGATATACTGAGGGTTAAAATCATCCGGAGGATAACAGTCGGTGATCATCGGCGCATAGCGTCTTGTGATCTCCGAATTCTCCAGAATATACGCCCGTTTGCCGATCTGGCGCAGTCCGCGGCACAGAGCGCCGGCGCAGCCTGCGGTATCGCCGTCCGGGCGGCGGTGGGTCAGGATGAGAATATCGTCATGCGCCTGCAAAGCGGCAGCCGCTTCAGCAACGTGAACGATCATTCCTCGTCCTCCCCTCCGAGCTTCCCTTCGTTTTTCAGTTCATGCAGCATTTCCGAGATGTGCGCACCGCGCGTGATCGACTCGTCGAGCTCGAACACCAGCTCGGGCGCATAGCGCAGCTGGACCTTGTGGCCGACCTCGCGGCGCAGCCATCCGGCCGCAGACTTGAGGCCCTTCATGACGTCCTTCGCCTGCTGCTCGCTGCCGAGCACGGAGATATAGCACTTTGCGTAGCGCAGATCGTTGGTCACATCGCAGTGCACGACCGAAACCATCGCGTTCTGCACGCGCGGGTCCTTGACCGACCGCAGCGTCTCCGCCAGCGCCTTCATCACTTCTTCGGAAATACGATCAATTCGAGTAGACATAACTTTCCTCCCTCTTGAGGATTGATTAAAATCTGCTTGTACAGAAAATGCGATAAGCATTTTCACACGCGCCGCAGCGCGTGATTCAATTCCCCATAAAAGTCCGGCTCCGCCGGACTTTTATACCACTGCCCGCGCCGTGGCGGCGCGGCCTCGAATGTATTCATTCGAGAGGGGGTTATCGTTTCCGGTTTCCCTTGGGAACCGGAAACGTATCTAAGGGGGACAGCGTCCCCCTTAGAAAAGCAGTTTACTGCTTTACTTCCTCCATCACGAAGCACTCAATGATATCGCCTTCCTTGATATCATTGTAGTTCTCGATGCTCATGCCGCACTCGTATGCAGCAGCGACTTCCTTGACGTCGTCCTTGAAGCGCTTGAGGGTGTTGAGATGACCCTCATGGAATACGATGCCGTCGCGGACAACGCGGACCTCAGCGTTGCGCTGGATCTTGCCGTCCTGTACATAGCAGCCTGCTACCGCGCCTGCGCCGGTGATCTTGAATACCTGACGAACCTCTGCGTGACCGAGCACGACTTCCTTGAACTTCGGCTCGAGCATGCCCTTCATCGCCTGCTCCATCTCCTCGATGGCATCATAGATGACGCGGTACATGCGCATATCAACGCCCTGCTGTGCAGCGGAGTCGGTCGCGGTGCGGTCCGGACGAACGTTGAAGCCAACGATGATCGCGCCCGAAGCGGCGGCGAGCATAACGTCGGATTCGTTGATCGCGCCGACAGCGCCGTGGATGACGCGGACGCGAACCTCGTCGTTCGACAGCTTCTCAAGCGAGGAGCGAACCGCCTCAACAGAACCCTGAACGTCTGCCTTGACGATGATGTTGAGCTCCTTCATCTCGCCCTGCTGAATGGAATCAAACAGGTTGTCGAGCGTTACCTTGTGGAACAGCTTGTTGCGCTCTTCCTTCTCCTTGTCCTTGCGCTGCTCAACCAGCTCGCGCGCCATCTTCTCGTCGTCTACGGCGTCGAAGATATCGCCTGCGCCCGGAACCTCAGCCAGACCGATGATCTCGACCGGAACAGACGGGCCTGCCTGCTCGATCTTCTTGCCGTCGTCGTTGGTCATGGCACGGACACGGCCGACAGAGGTGCCCGCGATAACGGTATCGCCTGCGTGCAGGGTGCCGTTCTGAACGAGCAGGGTAGCGACCGGGCCGCGGCCCTTGTCGAGCTTGGCCTCGATGACAGTGCCGTGCGCCTTGCGGTTCGGATTTGCCTTGAGGTCAGCCATCTCTGCGGTCAGCAGAACCATTTCGAGCAGGTTGTCGATGCCCTGACCGAACTTCGCGGAGATATTGCAGACGATGGTGTCGCCGCCCCACTCCTCCGGTACGAGTTCGTACTCGGTCAGCTGCTGGAGCACGCGGTCCGGGTTTGCCGCCGGCTTGTCGATCTTGTTGACCGCAACGATGATCGGAACGCCTGCCGCCTTGGCATGGTTGATCGCCTCGATGGTCTGCGGCATGATGCCGTCGTCGGCTGCTACGACCAGGATCGCAATGTCGGTGACCTGTGCGCCGCGTGCACGCATGGAGGTGAACGCCGCATGGCCCGGGGTGTCGAGGAAGGTGATCGGCTTGTCGTTGATCGTGACGCGGTATGCGCCGATGTGCTGCGTAATGCCGCCGGCCTCGCCTGCGGTGACCTTGGTCTTGCGGATCGCGTCGAGCAGAGAGGTCTTGCCGTGGTCAACGTGACCCATAACGACAACGACCGGATCGCGGGGCTGAAGCTCCTCTGCCTTGTCCTCGTGCTCGTCGAACAGCTGCTCCTCGATGGTAACGTGAACTTCCTTCTCGACCTTGCAGCCCATTTCCTCCGCAACGATCGCTGCGGTATCGTAGTCGATGACCTCGGAGATGGACGCCATGACGCCGAGCTTGATGAGGCCCTTGATAACGTCCGCTGCGGTGCGCTTCATGCGGGAAGCGAGCTCGCCGACCGAGATCTCGTCCGGGATCATGACCTTGACCGGGATCTTCTTGAGCGCTGCCATCTGCTGCTGACGCTGCAGGCGGCGCATCTTCTCCTGCTCCTCCTGACGGCGCTTGTTGCCGAACGGCTTGGAGCGCTGATCGGACTTCTTGGTGAGCTTCTGCTTCTTGGGGCCCTTGGACTCCATGCGCTCCGCCTTTGCGTCGACCAGCTTATCGACATGGTCGTCGTACTTTGCAAGGTTTACGTCGCCGGTGCCGCGCGTATCGATGCGGTGTACCTGCTTGACCTTGGAGGAAGCCGAAGTCTGCTCCGACGCCTTCTCGGCCGGCTTCTCCTCCTGCTTCGCGGCAGGCTGCTCCTTGCGCTCGGACTGCTGTGCGCCGAGCAGGCTTTCCATGTTCTTGACCTGATGATGCTGGGTCATATATTCAAAAATAACCGACAGATCGGCATCGTCGAGCACCTGCATATGGTTCTTCGGCTCGGTGCGATACTTGGTCAGAATTTCCGTGATCTCCCTGGTGGATACGCCGAAGTCCTTTGCGACCTCGTGTACCCGGTATTTATTGTCTAATGCCATGGGCAATACCTCCAATTTATTTCGCTCGAAACCACGCTTTCGAGCGAGAATAGGCTGTGCCGCGCAAGGCGCGGACAAATCCTTGGCGCAGTTCTGCGCGTCGCTCCGCGGCACACAGAACCGCTTTCCTGTATAAAAACCGTGATACATGCTCCCGGTTTTTATGAGCCTGCACGGCAGGCTCTATTGAATGCGCGCTTTCGCGCGTTCGTTACGTTTTGTTGCGGAAGCTGCGCTTTTCGCCTGTAAAATGCGGTTTCCGTGCGCTGTCGCGACGGAAGGGGCGCTCACCGTCCTTGCGGTACGGGCGCTTTTCGCCGTCCGCCCTGCGGAAGGGGCGCTCGCCGTCCTTACGGTACGGGCGTTTTTCGCCGTCCGCCTTGCGGAAGGGGCGCTCGCCGTCCTTACGGTACGGGCGCTTTTCGCCGTCCGCCTTGCGGAAGAGGCGCTCGCTGTCCTTACGATACGGGCGTTTCTCGCCGTTCGCCTTGCGGAAGGAGCGCTTCTCCGACGTTTTCGGGCGGATTTCCTCACGTTTTTCCGGTTCAACCGGCTTTTCCGTCTCGGTTTCCGCCTTGTTCTTCTGCTTTTTGATACCCTTGCGGGACTGAATGCGTGCATTCTTCTCGCTGAGGAGCTTTGCGGTCTCCGCATACTCCTCGTGCTCGCTCGCCAGCTTTTCAACTGCGGACGAGGCGAGTCCGATATCCGTCACGGCAACGATCGCGCAGCCGGACTTGCCGACCGACGTGCCGAGTTCGATCTTGCCGTGAGGCAGCTGCACGCAGGGAACATTCGCCTTCTCGGCGTAGAACGCACCTTTTTTCGCCGTGCTCGCGCCAGCGTCGCCTGCGAGGAACACGCATCTTGCCTTGTGGGCAAAGCATACCTCGCGCACCAGCTCATCGCCGTAGGCGAGCTTGCCTGCGCGGCGTGCAAGGCCGAGCATTCTCAGTACAGGATCATTCGCCATGTGCGCCCTCCTGTTCCATCTGCTGCTCGAGCTGGTCATAGACCGTTTCGGGCACGGTGACGCTGAGCGCGCGCTCGATTGCGCGGCTCTTGCGTGCCTTCTTGAGGCATTCCGGTCTGCCGCACAGATACGCGCCGCGTCCGGGTGCCTTTCCCTTGAAATCGAGCGTGATCTCGCCCTCGGGCGAGCGCACAACGCGGATCAGCTCCCTTTTCGGGAACATTTCACGGCAGCCAAGGCACTGCCGCATGGGAATCTTCTTTTGTACCATATTCTGCCGCACCTCCGCCTGCTTATTCAGCCTGCGGCTCGGTCTGCGGCTCCTCGACCGGCTCCGCCTCCGGCTCAGCCTGTGCCTGAGACTGCGGCGCAATGTCGATCTTGCAGCCGGTCAGCTTGGCAGCGAGACGGGCGTTCTGACCCTCCTTGCCGATTGCAAGGGACAGCTGATCGTCCGGAACGATGACGCGGCAGGACTTGCCGTCCGCCTGCATGGAAGCGGAGATAACGTCCGCCGGTGCGAGTGCTGCGGATACGAAGGTTGCCGTATCCTCGTTCCACTTGATGATGTCGATCTTCTCGCCGTTCAGCTCTGCGGTGATGTTGGAAACACGCGCGCCGCGGGTACCGACGCAGGCGCCGATCGGATCAACGTTCTCGTCGTGCGAGGTAACGGCGATCTTGGTGCGGTTGCCTGCCTCGCGTGCGATGGACTTGACCTCGACCACGCCGGAATGAATCTCCGGTACCTCGAGCTCGAACAGGCGCTTGACCAGACCCGGATGGGTGCGGGAAACGATGACCTGCACGCCGCGCGTGCCGCGGCGGACCTCGATGAGGTAAACCTTTACGTGCTGACCCTCGACGAGCGTTTCGCCGCGGACCTGCTCGGAAGCTGCAAGGATAGCCTCGCTCTTCTCGCCGCCGGAAACAACGTCCAGATAAGCGCTGCCGCTGCGCGGGTCGATGCGGGCGACGGTCGCGTTCAGGATCTCGTGCTCCTTGCTCTCGAACTCGGAGATGACCATGCCGCGCTCCGCCTCGCGAATGCCCTGAATGATGACCTGCTTTGCGGTCTGGGCAGCGATGCGGCCGAACGACTTGGTCGGGATGTCGATGTCGATGATGTCGCCGACCTGCGGATTTACCTTGTAGTCGGCAGCCTCCTCGAGGGTGATCTCCTCGTAGGGCTCATAAAGGTCCTCGGTGCGGACGACCGTCTTGCGCACGTACATACGGATGGTCTTTTCCTCGCGGTTCGGCTCAACGTAAACGTTGTCGGTCATGCCGTCGTTGTCGCGCTTGTAAGCGGTGATGAGTGCCTGACCTACGCGGTCGAGCATGTAGTCCACCGGGATGCCCTTCTCTTTTTCGAGCTGTTCCAGGGCGTCAAAAAATTCTGCGTTCACCATTTTTTCCAATCCAACTCCTTTTTATATCTCGACCGCAAGACGAACTGCGGCAATGTCCTTCGGCTCAAATACGGTGCGCTCGCCGCCGTTGTCGAGCGTTACCGCGCCGTTGTCGTAGCCTGCGAGGGTGCCCTCGACCTGCTTTGCGCCGTTCATGGCCTTGTACAGACCGACCTCGACCGTCTGTCCCATGAACGCCTCGAAATGCTCGGGGCGCTTGAGGCGGCGGGCAAGTCCCGCCGAGGATACGCACAGCGTGTAGGACGGCATATCGTCAAATTCCTTTGCGTCCAGCATGGGGTCAAGCGCGCGGGAGACCTGCTCACACTGGTCGATATTCACGCCCTCCGGGTGGTCCACGGTGACGGTCAGCATATACTGTCCGCCCTCTTTTTCAAATTCTACATCCCACAGAGAAACGCCGGCCTGTTCGCACAGGGGTCTGACCAGCTCTTCCACGCGGGCGACGATCTGCTTTGCCTGCAAAGCCGTCCCTCCTTCGGTTATCGAAAAATTTTGTATAAGCAAAACGTAAGGAGTGGCACTTGGCCACTCCCTACGGTTACTTTCATTCTTACTTTAACAGTATAACACGTGCAGCACGCTATTGCAAGCGTTTTTGTAATAATCATCTCGGTTTTCCCTGTAAAATTGCACAAAATTAGGCGTGCAGACTGCATATTTTCGAAAAATATAAAAATCAGCGTTTGCCGCTGCCGTTCTTCACCTCATGCAGGATGCATAAGCCCATCGCGAGGATGGGAAACAAGTTTCGCAGTCCGAGGAAGCCCATCGGGTCGCCAAACGGAATATTGGCATCCAGTATCAGCCCAATAAACCACGCAATAATGGTGAATATGGTCGTTTTCAGGTACATAATCTCCCCCCCTTCTTTTCTGTTGCCGAAAACCTTTTACTGTAAGTTCAGGATAGCACAGTATTGTTGGTTCTGCAAGGCTTTTGCGTATTGGGAAACGATATTCGCAGGGCGTGACGACCTCGGCACGCTGTTTCTCACGTTCTGCACCGGTTTACGGCGACTGGCTGAGGGCAGCCCCGCCCTACGGTGTCTGTTCAGGCATTGCCGAGTACCGTCCGGGTGAGATTTCGGCCGAAGCCTGAAAAAGAGCTTATCGCTCAAACGACAGATACCGCGTCCCCTGGAAGGTCAGTCTACCGGTGTCGCCCTCTGCAAGCATGCCGTATTCCAAGCCGGAAACATGGAATTCCATCCGGTCTCTGCTTTCTACCTGAAACGTGACATAATAGATCGTGCTCGACGTTGTGTGGAAGCCGTGCGCTCCGCTCATGTCGCCTGCATTGGCATGCCGGTGATGCGAGACATCTGTCCGCTTTGCAACGATCACCGCCGGTACGGTCAATCTGGGCGAATTATTGTTCTTATGCCATGTGCTTATCCCCTGTATGATGGAAAAAATGATGATGCCAAATACGACAATAAACATGATGGGAACGATGAAACTCAATATATCAAACATTGCAAACATCTTTCAGCCCTCCTTCAACGTTCCAATTTTCAATCAGACAATTTACGTTCTACCTACATAGTATCATAGGTATCCAAAAAAGGCAAAAAGAAAAAGGTTATCCAATAAGCACGCTACTGGATAACCTTTTTGAAAATCATTTTTTCCCGAGCCTGCGCTCAGGTCGAGTCGTCAGTATCCGGTCGGATTACTTAACCAGCTCGATGATTGCCATCTCTGCGCAGTCGCCGCGGCGGGGGCCGATCTTTACGATGCGGGTGTAGCCACCGTTACGGTTAGCGTACTCCGGAGCGATCTCAGAGAACAGCTTAGCAACAACTGCTTCCTTGGTGACGTAAGCCATAGCCTGACGACGGGAAGCCAGAGTGTTCTTCTTGCCGAGGGTAATCATCTTCTCGGTCATCGGGCCTACTTCCTTAGCGCGAGCGAGAGTGGTCTCAACCTTGCCGTTCTCCAGCAGGTAGGTAACCAGCGCACGCAGCATAGCCTTACGGTGGTCAGTAGGACGGCCGAGCTTGCGATTGTTAGCCATTCGTGTTTACCTCCAAATTAAAGTAAAAGCGGCGGCGCGGTAGAACGTACCGCCGCGTCAGTTCAGTTACAGTGCCTCACGGCACACAGTTTGTCCGTTTTCGGTAATCAGGCAGTTTCGCTTGCAGCTTCTGACGAAGCTGTGGGCGAAAGTACGAAGATTACTCCTCGGACTTTGCAAGATGCAGGCCCATAGCCTCCAGCTTGCCGATGACCTCTTCCAGGGACTTGCGGCCCAGGTTACGAACCTTCATCATGTCCTCCTCAGAGGTGTTGATGAGATCCTCAACCGTGTTGATGCCTGCGCGCTTGAGGCAGTTGAAAGAACGAACGGAGAAGTCCAGCTCCTCGATCGTCATTTCAAGCACCTTATCGTGCTGCGCTTCAGCCTTTTCAACAACGGTGGACTTGGAGCCGATCTCCTCGGACAGGTCTACGAACAGATCGAGATGGTCGCGGAGAACCTTTGCGCCGAGCGATACAGCGTCGCGGGCGGTGATGGTTCCGTCGGTCCAGATCTCGAGCGTCAGCTTATCATAGTCGGTCAGATCGCGGACACGGGTGTTTTCAACCGTGTAGTTGACCTTGTAGACCGGCGTGTAGATCGAATCCACCGGAATGACGCCGATGGAGGTCTGATGCTGCTTGTTCTTCTCAGCCGGAACATAGCCGCGGCCGGAAGTCATCGTAATCTCCATGGACAGGCGAGCATCGCTCATCAGGGTAGCGATGTGCAGGTCAGGATTCAGGATCTCGACCTCACCGTCCGCGTGGATATCACCGGCCTTGACCTCGCCCTCGCCGGCAGCCTCGATGTAGACCGTCTTGGGGCCGTCGCAGTGCAGCTTGGCAATGATGCCCTTGACGTTCAGCACGATCTCGGTAACGTCTTCCTTAACGCCCGGGATGGTGGAGAACTCGTGCTGCACGCCTGCAATCTTGATGCTGGACGCTGCCGTACCCGGCAGAGAGGACAGCAGAATGCGGCGCAGGGAGTTGCCCAGCGTGGTGCCATATCCGCGCTCCAGCGGCTCTACGACGAATTTGCCGTAGGAGCCGTCCTCGGCGAGCTGCTCACAGTCAATACGCGGTTTTTCGATTTCGATCATGTGGTACCCTCCTTCACGTTGGTTGGAAACTCTAAGCGGAACAGACGCAGCAGACGCCACGCCCGTTCCAAAAGCGAGGGTCTATTATTTCGAGTACAGCTCGACGATGAGGTGCTCAGCAACTTCGTAGTCGATGTCGTCGCGTGCCGGCATTGCTACAACCTTGCCCTCGAAAGCATCGTTAGCCTTCTCGATCCACTTCGGGCAAGCCTTCTTGCCGTTTTCCTCGAGCAGAGACTTGAACTTGGTGGTGGTGCGGGACTTCTCGCAGACTGCAACTACGTCGCCCGGCTTAACCTGGAAGGACGGGATGTTGACGCGCTTGCCGTTTACGGTGAAGTGGCCGTGGTTTACGAGCTGACGAGCTTCGCGGCGGGTGTTGCCGAAGCCCATGCGGAAAACTACGTTGTCGAGACGGCGCTCGAGCTCCTGGAGCAGGATCTCACCGGTGATGCCCTGCTTGCGCTCAGCCTTCTCGTAGTAGTGATGGAACTGCTTCTCGAGAACGCCGTAGATAAACTTTACCTTCTGCTTCTCGTTGAGCTGCATGCCGTACTCAGTGCGCTACGAAACACCAGGAGCCGCTACCTACCAATCCGTTGTCGAACTGGAAACAGGCACTTAAGGTATCTTCGGCGGGATAAAGTCCTCCGCGGTTGCTCTTGTAACCATTTGCTTCGAGAATGCAACCGAACATATCCTGCAATAAATCTATCTGATGCGGGGCAAGATCGTAGAAGTAACCGCCTCCGGCAATGTCCGCTTGTACACGCCAGGGAAGATTTTCACGGTTATAGTCCAGATCGCGTGGTGGCTGTGCGAAACGTATCTGTACATTGATAACGTTACCGATAGAACCGTTTTCTACAAGCTCTTTTACTTTTTGGAAGTACGGGAGATAACGTCGGTAGTAAGCAACGAAACAAGGAATGCCTGTTTCTTGCGAAATACGGTTGATACGGGTACACTCTTCGTATGTCTGTGCCATTGGCTTTTCAATGTATGCAGGCTTACCTGCTTTCATTGCCATAATAGCATAAGTAGCATGAGAAGAAGGAGGAGTGGCGATATATATAGCATTTACTTCCGGATCGTCTATCAGTTCCTGTGCGTCGTCATACCATTTCTTGATACCTCTTTCTTTGGCATAGGCTTTTGCCTTTGCACCGTCGCGACTCATTACAGCTACGACTTCCGAATGTTCTACTTTTTGGAAAGCAGGACCACTTTTCGTTTTGGTGACTTCGCCGCAACCGATGAATCCCCATTTAATTATCTTTTCACTCATAATTGTAATACCTATTGTGTCTGTTTTAACAAAGCCCAAAGATAAAACTATTTTTTGTCAAGAGCAACTTTATTGATTATAGTATTTTTTATAAATCTTTTGATATTCTGATTTCTTTTGGAACTTATCCAGCCACGTATTCAAACTATCGAGTAAAACGGGGGATTGCTTGCTGACTGCCCATGAGTAGAACTGTGTAAAGCTGATAGCCGTATTGATATCAATCTGCGACAAGGAATCCGCTACTGCCCGTGCAATGCTTTCGTCACAAACTGCATAGTCAATGTCTCCGTGTGCTACTAGTGAAATCAATTGTTCGGGGCCATATTTTTCTATTTCTTTTATGTAAATGGTGTCTCCGATTTCATTTCCTAAGTTCTGAATACGCAAGATAGAAGGCGAACCTTTTACGACATGAAGTGTCCGCCGGGCTAAATCCAGTTGGTTACGGATATAGAGTGAATCGTTTTCTCCATTCTCTTTGCGTTGAACCAGGACTTGTTTGTTGAGGACAATGGGAGAGGTGAGAAGCAGGGAATCTTTTAATTTGCTAGTCGCCAATATTCCATAAGCAATAACATCATAACGCCCTTCACTCAGTCCTTTCAGCCGTTCTTCGAAACTCATGACTGGGGTGATTTCTGCTTTCAGTCTTTTATCACGGGCAAAGGCCTGTATCAGTTCATAATGGAAGCCGGAGATAGTGTCACCGTCCACATAAAAACTGATTGAGTTGTATTCGGTAGCTACACGTAGTATTCCTTCTTTGGCAATGGCGGCATAATCACGCGGATGCCCTAAGGGTTTTTCTTGTTTTCCGCAATATCGGAAAGTGAAAATAAGTGCCAATATAATGATAACAGGCACTAAATATCTGAATAGTCTCAGTTTCGGGCGTGTCTCCATAAGCCATAAAGGTTTTGTTAATCATAGAAATTCCATGAAAGTCCGAATTTCAGGACACGTGGATTGATAGGATAGTGAGGAGACAGAAAATAATCAGGTCTGCTTATTCCTTGGTTCACGTGATACATCATCACATAGAAACGTGTACGTTTCAGATGCAGGTTTGCATAGACATTCACAATCGGATAACCGCCTATCTCAACTTTGCCTTCTTCCGGTTGCAGGTAGAAATTTTGGATAGCCGGCATATAGGCGGGTGCATTGTATTTCGTGAAATATCGCACGTCGGCACCTAATTGCACGCTAAGCACTTTCTTTGCTAATTTAAACTGCATATAAAAGTTATGATACAAAGAAAGATCGGGCAAGGGCAGCACAGTCTGGTCACTGGATTTCTGCCAGGTTACTTCATTATCTAAATGGAAGATCCCGAGCTTGAAGTCCTGGTTGAGGCTTGCCGATAATACTTGAAGGCTTCCGCTTTTCTGTTCGGGCGTTGCCTGTTGGTTGAAATACGTATAGTTCTTGATGTTTTCTACTCCCGCTCTTAGCCGGGTTTTCCAGCGTGCAATACTTAGTTCCCCTTCGATACGTGTACGGAACTCCTTATCCATATCATTATCCCACATGAAATGTTTGGAATGGTAATGACGCATATAGAAAGGTGCAAGCTGGTTGCTGACCTCACCGCGGGCAATAAGGCTGACGGTATCTTTCCATAACGGGAAATTCAGGTCTATATCTCCTTTTACATTGAACTGTCCGATTGCTTTTCCTGCAAGTCCCACTTCACCGATTGCGTGATAGTGAAGAATATTCCCTTCCCGTTTGGATAACTCTCCTCCGACGAATATCTCGTTTTCATTGTATTTGTCGGGTAATGGTCCTCCGTCCTTATTCATCAGCGTATATTTACTGATTTTGTAAGAAGCGAATGCGGTCAATCCGGCTTTTGCATATTTGTTGAAACCTTCCAGTAAAGCGATGCCGATTGTATTCTTGATTCCTACATAAGTAGTACTGTCTCTTACGAACGCTTTATTGTCCTTATCAAAATATGTGTTCTGATAATATCCGTCCGCTACTTCGTCATAGGAATTGAAGCCATGGCGTGCCCGTTCTACCTGAATGGTGTGTATAAAACTCGTCACCGGTACAAACTCCTGTTTGGCGGGAGTCGTGTCGTTTTCAGCCTGCGGAATGTCACGTTTGAATCCTAGATTATAACGTTGAGTCAGGAATACATAAAAGTCATGATTACGGTTGGTTGTTTCGCTCAATACAGTAGGAATGTTGGTTGATTCGTATTCCCTTCGTCCTTCGGCCATTTCCTCCGGAGCGGTGATATATCTGTCATCGGTGATACCTCCGTTTTCATTAGTCTTCAGATAGTTGTTACTGTATATTCCTTGCACCTGATATCTGTCTCCGATATAGCTGCCGAAAACTGCAGCGTTAAAGTATGCAGTATTCTGATTGTTGTAGTATCCCCGTCCGTATAAATAATCAATGTTGAAACCGAAGGCCAACTTCTTGTTTACGTTTACAGAGAAGTAGGATTTGAAACGTTCTTCTCCATTTATCTTATTACCGGCTTTATGATACGTCAGATTGGTATAGGGAACGTTACTGTTCGTAAAATTAAATTCTGTGGGACGGACAAAGAAACTGGAAAAAGGTTCCATGAAAATGGTCGGCTCCGGATAACGGCGGTCAAAGAAGATGCGTGACATACGGGGCGACCCCATATTGGCGAGATAATTGTAATGTCCGGTGATTCCTTCCGTGAGATTCGTGTTCTGAAAGTGGTGATAGGCGGTGTCGGCAGGGATTATCGTCCGGTCGCCCAACTGGTTTTTGATCCGCCACATATATAAGGTAGGTGGTAATCCCTTTACTTCAACGTTTGCACTATCCAGTCTGTCCGGAATCATTGCAGGGTCTACCTGGTTACCGTATTGGTCATATCCGTTTTCGTCGATTTGTTGACGACCGGGATTAAACTGCGCATGGACAGTTGTCAGCCCTACAACGGAAAGTAATATATATAATAGTAAGATTCGTCTCATAATTGGAGGCAAAGATACTTACTTTAATTGATTTAATGATAATGGATAATTGAAAATTATGTTGCATACGTACTATACGTAGCTAATAATTATCAATTATCCATTGCACATTATCTGTTAATTAAACCTCACGGATTAATTCCATACCTTTCTTGATTGCTTCTTCGTTCATCGGAATCAAGTGGTGATGGCGTTCCGGAAGAGTTTTCTTCAATCCCTTGATTACATTTTCCAATGTCACAATCGGGCGGAGTTTTAATAAACCGCCAAGTACAATCATGTTGAATGCTTTGGCGTTATTCATCTCGTTGGCTGCGTCCATGGCATCGATACGATATACCTTGATATCCTTGCGGGTAGGAGGGTTGATAATTCCGTAGCCGTCATAAATCAGGATACCACCGGGCTTCACCTTATTTTCAAACTTTTCGAGTGAAGGCTGGTTCAGAATGATAGCAGTATCATATTTACTCAAAATGGGTGAAGAAACCTTGTCGTCGCTTACAATTACTGTAACGTTGGCTGTTCCACCGCGTTGTTCGGGACCGTATGCCGGCATCCAGCTTACTTCTTTGCCTTCCATTAGCCCCGAATAAGCCAGGATCTTACCCATAGACAATACGCCTTGTCCACCGAATCCTGCTATAATTATTTCTTCTTTCATTGTTCTGTTGACTTTTAGCGTTATTCTTTATCTTTTAAATCACCTAGCGGATAGAATGGGAACATATGTTCTTCCATCCATTTGTTAGCCTTCTCCGGAGTCATCTTCCAGCCTGAGCTACAAGTAGAAACGATTTCCACTAAGTTAGAACCTTTACCGCTCATTGAATTCTCGAATGCTTTACGGATCGCTTTCTTCGCCTTACGAATCGCCGGTACGGATTGTACGGACTGGCGGGTTACGTAAGCTGTTCCTTCCAGTTGGGCAGCGATTTCGGTGATTTTCAGCGGATAACCGTGGAGCTCGACGTCACGTCCGTAAGGACAAGTGGAACTTTTCATTCCCACCAGTGTAGTCGGCGCCATTTGTCCGCCGGTCATACCGTAGATTGCATTGTTGATAAAGATAATCGTGATATTCTCGCCACGGTTCAATGCGTGGATCGTTTCGGCTGTACCGATACAAGCCAAGTCACCGTCACCCTGGTATGTGAAAACGAGACGATCCGGCCATAGGCGTTTCACGGCAGTTGCCACAGCAGGCGCACGTCCGTGTGCTGCTTCCTGCCAGTCAATGTCCAGATAATTGTAGGCGAAAACTGCACATCCTACCGGAGAGATTCCCACCGTTTTATCTTCCATGCCCATTTCCTCTATCACTTCGGCTATGAGCTTGTGTACCACGCCGTGACTGCAACCCGGGCAGTAGTGCATGGCATTATCGTTCATCAGAGTCGGTTTCTTGTAAACCAGATTCTCGGGTTTGATTATTTCTTCTTTAGTCATAACTTCTTCTCCTTATCTGTTGGTGAACCGTATAAAAAACTCCATTAGCTTGACAAAGATTGCCGCGCCGCATACGTAGATAAACATTTTAAAGTCTTCCTTTCCTACAACAAAGTAGGTGATAATAGCCGCAAGAGCCAATATCATAAAAAGGATGTTCAGTACGTTTCTTATTTTATCAGGATTCATCGTTTCGTTATTTGATTATTTTTTCTTCCAAAGCAGTTACAATCTCGTCCGGGTCGGGAACAATACCGCCGAGACGTCCGAAATGTTCTACCTTTACTTTACCGTTCACAGCCAGGCGGACATCTTCAATCATTTGTCCGGCATTCAGTTCTGTAACAAGCATACCCTTCACTTTGTCAGCGTAAGCAGCAATTGCTTTTGTCGGGAACGGCCATAATGTGATAGGACGAAGGATACCTACTTTGATACCTTTTTCGCGTGCCAGCTCCATGGCTTTTTGACCGATACGTGCCATTGAACCGAAAGCAATAATCAGATATTCTGCATCTTCGCAGTTTATTTCTTCGAAGCGTACTTCGTTCTTTTCAATTTCACGGTATTTAGCCTGGAAACGGAGATTGTTTATTTCCATAGCCTCCGGTTTCAGTTCCAGAGAAGTGATAATGTTCGGCTTACGGCCTTTAGCTTTTCCGGTAGCAGCCCATGGGCATTGTGCTATCACTTCTTCTTCCGTACGGCGTGGTTTCTGCGCCGGAAGAACCACTTTTTCCATCATTTGTCCGATCACACCGTCAGCGAGGATGATAGCTGGGTTACGGTATTTGAATGCCAGTTCGAATCCCAACGCAACGAAATCCGCCATTTCCTGTACGGACGCCGGAGCAAGAGCAATCAATTTGTAATCACCGTGGCCACCGCCTTTTACTGTCTGGAAATAATCTGCCTGACTCGGCTGGATAGTACCCAGTCCGGGACCGCCACGCATTACGTTGACAATCAGACAAGGAAGTTCGGCACCTGCGATGTAGGAGATTCCTTCCTGTTTCAGACTTACACCGGGACTTGAAGAAGACGTCAGCACCATTTTTCCGCTACCTGCGCCTCCATATACCATATTGATAGCTGCCACTTCACTTTCCGCCTGGAGTACTACCA
>OKRX01001366.1_pt1 | contig 18098 bp, 23 predicted proteins | sample 1601241 | NCBI WGS metagenome assembly OKRX01 (sample SAMEA3541500, study PRJEB24748) | human gut metagenome | biome: human gut; feature: human-associated habitat; material: faeces | place: China | collected 2012
AAAGTTGGTTAGATAATTGTCATATCGCTCTATTTAATTTTCGGACAGTAAAAGATCTTTATCTGAACGATGATTTTATGAATGCAATAGAACTATGATATGCAAACCAACAGGGTAAAAACTGACTATCAACGTGTGTGCTATGACAGTTTTTTGTTTGAAGCACTATCGATATGGTGGGGAATGAAAATTTCTGTCAGTATTTGCGTGATGATGAAGAGTAAAGATAATCCCGCTTTGTCAGCGGGATTATTATGTTTGATTATTTGGCTAACAAATAAGAAGCGCGAATCAAAATTTTTTAATATGTAAAAATTTAGTGGTGCTTCATCAGAGCTTTTTACATACATTAAATATAGCACTGAATAGCATAACAAAGAGACTTGAAAGAAAAACAGCCTGGTATATAAGATTGAACCATTGCTTCATAGAATTGCTATCCATATGAGCTATGCCTAACTCCACATCAGTATAAAGCATCTTTGCTATAAGCATACTTAGGAGAATAAAAAATATTATTGATATAGGTTTTTTGTTAATCAGCTTAATAAAACACATGACTAAGCAAAAAATAGGAGCGGCAATATACAATCCAGTTGCAAATATTTCCACTTTCAACTTCTCCAATTCGATGAACAACCGTAAATGTCTTTTGCATGGTCTGATAGTTGTACAGACTGTCTATCAATCAACTGCTCGATACGGTGTCCTGCTGGTTAATAGTATTCCACACGTATCATTCAGAATTTTTATTCCAGTTATAGCAGATAAACATCAATGGCAGAGAGAAACCGAAAGTTAAGTATAATAAAATCCCAACTGATTTACTCTCTTCGTCAGGTAATAAGTAAAATGCCAACAGCATAAAAAGGTTAAGATAAGCGCCACATAAAATCAAAAGAAATCTATATCCTGTCATCTTATATACCTCACATAAAAATCAAACATAACCATGCCTCACTTCACAAAGTCTTCCGGCTTAATGCTTGATTTAAAGTCTTCTTCTTTAGAGCGTTCTGCCTGCCAGGCTATGTACCATACAAACAAAACAACAGTTCCGATGACAAAATACGATGCTGGTTCCAGTAATACTGATGTGTCACAGACTATAACCTTGTCTGCTGTACAGATACCCTTATCTGAAAATCCCCACACACTATAACCCACGAGAAATAATCCAAGTAAAGGCTGCACACAGAGCATGTAAAAATTAAATACAGATTTAATGGTCTTTATGAGCATATTTTTATCCCCTTTTATAGTGTGTAATAAAACACACTATTTGTTCACGGTTGGTCTTCCGGCTTTCGGGCTGTTTTTCCTTATATCATCAAACAGCCTCCGGCGTTCTTCTGCTGATACCAGACGTAACGCTGCCAGTGCTGCTCTGATTACTTCAGCACGGCTGGCGCCGTACTCGTTCTGGAACACCTGCGCTGTATCCAGATCATCATTTGTCATGGTCAGATTTATACGCGTTACTGCTGATGCCGATGCCGGTTTTTGTGCAGCAGAGCTTACAAACTGGCGTAAATCCAGCGGTTTAATTTCCTGATCAATTTTCTTTGGGAGCTTTGCCATTAGATTCGGTATCCTGTTTTTTGTAAGGTGTGTAATTATACACACTATTAATGATGTAAGTATATCATCGCTTATAGTGTGTAATAATACACATTACAGAACATCCGTTTCTTTTAACAGTAATTCAATCTCTCCACGGGCTTTGTTTCCCCGTTTATCATCGTATTCATGTACGCCCATACCGCTGTTATAGGCTTTTTTATGCGCGGTACGCATATAGATACGCTGGCGGGGAACCGGAAGCCAGTCAGGATCATCATTGAGTTGTCGGCGCAGTTCTGACGCTTCGCTGTCTGACGGGTTAGTGGAACACTTATTCAGGACAATCCATGCTTTCATTGACGGATTGACTCCGGCCTGTGCTGTTTTAATGTCGAAAACCAGTCGTCCCAGCGTGTTGATCTCGATGCCTGCTCCTGGCTCAATGAATGTGAACAGAATGTCAGCACAACTCAGTGCCTTAACGAAGGCCGGAGATTTCATTCCTGGCGTATCAACAAACACATAATCAAAGCGGGCAGCCAGTTTTCGTGCCATCGCCGGAATATCTGTGTAGCACTCGAAATACGGTATTTCAGACAGCCGCTCGTTGGTTTTACGTTCCTCGATGAAGTCCTTGATGCTTCCCTGCGAGTCTGTTTCCAGGAAACAGGCTGTTTTCCCTTTCCTGATGGCACAGACACATAAGGAACAAAGCACGGTGCTTTTGCCTATGCCGCCTTTATGCCCTGCAACTGTAATGATTTTTCCCATCACAAAACCCTCCCGGTTAAATAGTGTGTATTAATACACAATCTTTTGTGGTGAAAGTATAACCGTACTATTGCGTGCTGGCAACAGTTTAATGGTGTGTATTATTACTCATCATTAATGTGTTCAGGGTATCCGAGAAGCTGTTTTGCTCGCCGTGGATCGCAGGTAAAGGACAGGCCACTTCCTGTCAGGACGTCCAGCGAAAAAACGCGGGTGTAAATCTCGGTGCTTCTTGCATAACGGTGTCCCAGCAGGGATTGCAGGACGCGCGGAGGAACGCCGCTCATTGTCAGGTGCATGGCGTAACTGTGGCGGAACGTGTGAGGCGTGACCGGAACCGAAAATGTTACGCCGTCACGCTCTGCCCGTGCCACTGCGGTGTTGATCCAGTTCAGCGGTGTCTGTCTTGATGTTATGTCCCACACAGGCTGATGTTTGATCCGCTTTTTCCAGGTCGCCAGGTATTCCCGCATACGCAATGCGTATCCCGCATCCAGAACAGGAACCAGCCTTACAGCAGGCTCCGGTGGCTTTCTGTATCGCGGATCAGGATGTAATGGTGGATGCCTGGTGGTCGGGCGTCCTGGTCTTCTTTCTGCTTCTTTTAGACGTTGCTTGAGTGTTTTCAGGATCACCACGGGTTGCGGGTACTGCCGCGTCGGAGTCAGCATAAAATCAGCGGGTTTCAGCGCCAGAGCTTCATTCAGTCGTGCTCCGGTATTCCAGAGCGTCTCAAAGTACATACGGATGCTCAGATCATCAATGTAGGAGAGAAGCAGTGAGACTTCCGGTGCTATCAGATATTTTGGCATTCCTGCGCCAATCTGCGCCGCCAGATCCCGCATATTACGGGCTGCATCGGGAGAAATGGTTAAATTCCAGGCGTCGCTACGTGAAATCTGGAAAATGCTGGCGGGTAAGTGACTCAATTTTTAAATCTCCGCACCTGTTTTTTGGGATGTGTCAGCAATTATGACCTGAAGCAGAGGAGCATCCGACAACAAAAATTCCGATCACCAAAAAAATTTTTGGACATTTTTTCCGATAATGCATTTTTGTCCAGGGGGATATGAACGACAGGGCAGGGCGAAAAGGAAGCGGTTATCCTGAATAACCCAGGATATGGGCACATATGCCGGAACAGGGCACCGGATAAAAGGAACGGAACATGTGAATGTTGTAACTAATGAAATCTGGACAGAATGACCTGAATGTCTAACTGCCTGGCGAATTAAACCGGAGCCGGGATTGTCACGCTGGCGAAGGCTGTCAGTAAGGTATGGTCTGCCCGGAGCGAGGGAAATCTTGTTCAAAAATACTGTAGCGGTCGCAGCTGAGGATCGCGCTGGCCAGCGCGATCGATGCGTCACCGGCGCGAAGCTGATTTGTTGTTTTACAGTGAGTTAGGTTGTTTGCGGTGCGGAAAATATCGGTGAGTATTTTTGATAGAGTCATTAACGGCGGTGCGCTACGTGAAATCTGCGATTTAACTGGAGGGTTTACCGGAGAGAATTGAAGGGAGAACGGGCAGAAGAAAAGCCGCTGCCGCGCCCCGTTTTTATCGGAAGTAAATATTATAATTAGTAATTAAAACAAGAACCAACAACAAAAGCGGAAACACATTTTTAATGGGTGCTGCTGCGTTCGCAAGCCCCATTGTACTTACAAAACTGAATGCAGCCAGTAATACTGAAAACATCACGAAAAAACACATCTCAATAATATTACCAGAATGAGATATCATGGGAAAAAATATTCCGACAGAGTTAACCAGGGAAGAAACTAGAGTTAAAACGACAAAGAAATTGTTAACAGGGAAAACAGTGTCGTTTTTAGTAATTGTGCTATCTTTATCCTTCTTTAAAATAGAAAATTTCATCCCCCCCCCTAAACTTTGCTTATACGTGACGTGACGGCATATTTCCCCCTGGAATTATAAAGGATAACGCCCTCCAGAGAAAAGGAGGGCGACAGAATCATTTCTCGATGAGAAACTCATCAAGGGAGCGACCGCCAGCCAGTGCTTCAGCAATCGTTTTTGGTGCACGTCCACGACCAGACCAGTATTTAGTTTCGCCATTTTCTTCAAATTGATACTTGGGCGGCGCTTTTGGTAACGTTTTTTTACGTGATTTTGGCGCATCTTCGGTAATGCCAAGCAGTTCTTCCGGTGAGAACCCCTCTCCGGCGATTAACTGAAGCAGTTCCTGACGTTTCCGTTCACGCTCTGCTCGTTCCGCAGCCTCACGTTCAGCGTCCTCACGACGTTCATCAATAACAACATTCAGTTTTTCCTGCATTTCGAGCAACTGCTCAAAATCAATTTCACGAGCAAAAACACGCAATGAACGAATATTCATCATAGTCCGGCTGATAATGCCGTATTCATCTTCTTTAGTCAGTTCGCTCATATCATTAATCCTCTTGTTTAGTGAACGTACTTCCAGACACCGGAAGGAACCTTATCATAAAGTTTATTCATAACCAGTTCTGCGCGACGATGATCTGCGGCAGAATAAAATGCCTCTGATTCTGATAAAGGCAGTTTGTAACGGTTAATATCAATAACTTTTTCAAGAGTATCTCTTGATGTACATTTTCTTAACTGAAAAAGCCATTCCTGCTTTGTTTTCACTTCTTAACCCTTGCCGGAAAACCCAGCTTCCCTGTTTTCTTATCCTCAAGGACAAGAACTGTATCATACGTTCCACCGCTTTTCTTTTTAAATCCCTTAATCAAATCGGTTTTTCCTGATTTAACCAGTTTTTCGGCCTGTGCCTGGGTGATTTTCTTGCCAGAAAACTCATTCCAGATTTTAAATTCACATCCTGTACAGAAATAACCTTTTGGTCTGATAACAATTTGTTTGCCACATGAAGGGCAGGGCGACTCCAGTCGCTGAGATTGTCCCGCTGGCGCTGCGGGTTCAATCTTCATATCACCCAGGTCAACATCAGTTATCATGTCTGCCAGTTCACCGTAAAGCTCATTAATGAACTGTTCGACGGTCAGATCACCATTTTCAATAGCTGTCTGCTTTTCAGCCCACAATGCAGTCATATCGGGGTTTACTGCAATAGAGGGAAGGGCATCAATAAGAGCATAGCCTGTATCAGTCGGTATAAGTTTTCCTTTTTCCAGCGTGATATAGTTTCTTTTCTTCAGCGTTTCCAGAATAGCGGCGCGGGTAGCTGGCGTGCCAATACCGCCATGCTCATCTTTTTTATCCTTATCTTTATCTTTCAGTAACTTTTTAATCGTTGGATCGGTGACAAAATCTGCGACACGAACAAGCGCAGCAAGCAAGGAGGCTTCGGTGAATAACGGCGGCGGTGTTGTTTTCTTCTCATTAACAACAATTTCTTTTGTCGTCAGTGTTTCTCCTGTGCGAATTTTACAGAGCAGTTCAAAAGCGGAATCATCATTATCTTCTGATTCACCGTCGTCTGTGGTTTCCGCGCCAAGAAACGCCTCAAATCCGCTGTCAGTTGTTTTTCTGGCACGGGCATAGAACGACTCATCACCACACTGAATGGCAACCGATACTTCCTGATATGCTTTTTCAGGCATGAACTGAACAAGATAGTGTTGTGCGATCGCCAGGTAAACATTGCGCTCGTCGGTGCTGAGTGCGTTAACATCAGGCACACTGGCGGTCGGGATTATCGCAGTATGCGCAGTCACCTTTGCACTGTTAAACGCTTTGCTTTTACGTGCAGAATCAATATCCAGCGACTGAGGAAAGACTGATTTCAGGGCATCGATAACCTGCGGCGCTTCGCTGAATTGTTCATCAGAAAGATATGAGCAATCAGAGCGGTTATAAGTAATTGCTTTATATTTTTCGCGTAGTTGTTGCGTAATATCCAGCGTTTTTTGTGCCGTCATTTTGAACTTCTTGTTCATGTATTGCTGGAGTCTGACCAGGTTAAACGGCAACGGCGCAGCCGTTTTTTTATCATCAGTTGCTGCCGCTTCAACTGTAGCCGGTTTTCCTGCAAGAGATGCTGCCGTTCCGTCTGCCCACGCTTTATCAAGTAATTTACGGTCTGTCAGCGGAGCAAATTCCCCTGGCTTCCAGTTCGCCCTGATAACATCAGCACCACGTTGAAAGACTCCGGTCATGGTGTAGTAAAAACTGGATTTATGGTTCTGGTTAGCACGGGTACGATTCACAATCAGGCCAAGAACGGGCGTCTGGACGCGCCCGACAGACAGAACGCCCTGATATCCTCTGGCTTTTGCAGGAATGGTGTAAGCACGCGTCATGGAGAATCCATAGACGGCATCGGCAACTGAACGCGCCAGCGCCTTAAGGTAAAGCCCTTTGAAATCACGATTATCTTTAAGATTTTCCAGTGCCTTTTTCACTGCCGGAAGCGTGTTGTCGTTTATCAGAACGCGCTTCACTGGTTTTGTGTTTCCTGCATATTCCAGGACTTCATCAACAAGTAGCTGTCCCTCATCATCAGGATCGCCAGCGTGAACAATTTCAGTCACGTCTCCACGTCTGATAAGCTCGAGAATCGTTTTAACCTGTTTTGCTGCACTTTCAACAGGCTGATACTTCACGGGATAAAGACGTAAAGGAAGCGTTTCAACCTTCCAGGCTTTGTATTCAGGATTATAGTTTTCCGGCGGTTGTGATTCGATAATATGACCAAAACAGTTAGTCACAATGGCGTTATCACTTTCAAACCAGCCATCATGGCGGGTAAAATTGCCACCAAGAGCCTTAACAATATCATTTGCTACTGCGGGTTTTTCTGCAATAAAAAGTCTCATTTTATTATCCTTTAAATAACTAATGCACTTTCAATAGATGGTTGTTTTTTGAATAAAGAGAAGTCCGTTTTTAATCGTTCAGACTGAATAGTGTGAAGTAAAAGACTTTCCTCTCTGGATAGAAGAAAGTCTCCCCATTCGAACTCTTCCCACATATCATGGCTGTTTTCACCAGGTTTATTTAATAAAGATTCCATTTTTGGCTGAATTCTGGCCGGAGGATTATTTTCATAAGCTGAATGCACCCTGTCACTCCACTTATCAAAAGAACCATTTAATAGAATTTCCTGTGATACCATATCAAAATCATCATCTTCTATATAGGTATTAACCCGATGATAAATCAATCCAATATCTTCAATATCCCAGGTGTATATAGTAGTAAACCATCTTAATTTTTTATCTGTTTGCAAAACAAGGCCATTAACTGACTTTCTTCCTTTTCGCATTCCAACCCATAAACATTTATTAGGCCACGGCCTACCCACAGACAATGATTCACTATCAATTATTAAATTAAGTTCAGGTATGGAGATGGATTTAAGACTGCATTTATTAGCCATTCGATGAAAAAGTTTAGGGACAATATGCAGGTACATATCGATTTCCTTTATCAAATATTGTTAATAAAACTCTCATAAAGATTAACATTAATTTGTTTGTGCAATGGATAGAGTGTTACTCTTATTTTCTTCCTGCCGCCTCATCGAAAAATGATGATTTTCCTACTGCTGAGGCATCATACTGAAATGAATATCCAAAATCATCGTCATGCTCAAAGCCTGTATTTTCTCCATTTTTTAGTCTGGAAATAATAATCTCAAGCTGACTGATTATATCTTCCCTTTCACTATGACGAGTGCCTTGTAAGAGAATAGTTACTTGTTGCAAAGGATATGCATGATCAATCCATGCCTGGCTAGGTTCAGAGTGCGTTATATTTAAATTTTTTTGTGCCGAAATATTATTCAGAAAACAGGTTAAATCATCATTAGAATAAATTTCTTTAATATTGTTGATGTCGGATGTTAGATTTACAAGTCGGAATGGTGGAGAATTTTTATCTTCATTGTTGTCTCCTTTATCGTATTCTGGAAACACAATTAACAAAGGTGCACCATTAGTTCTTTTCATAAAACTGGTTACTAGCCGCCCAATATATTTATTGGACATATGCTGTTCAATGCCAAAGACAGCATACTCCTCTGCTGGGAATATTTTGTTTTTTTCGATGAATTTAATTTTCCTAGTAAGATGAATATTTCTGATAAGCAAACCTACTATCAGGAAGTAAATAAATATCCAGAATAAAAAATCACTCTGTAGTTGTTCCATCATATTTCCGCCTCATTGAGATTTATGTCGCCATTCCCACGGAGGAACGGGATTAGGATCAGCCCATAAACCTCGTTTTTGTTCCTGCGCTTCCCGTTGCAAAGCCGGTAATGATTTATCTGTGTTGTAACGTTCATATACCCATGCAGCGCCAGACTGAACCATAAAGCGGCTGGCCTCCGTGCCGTTCGTCGTAAATACGCGACCGATGATTCGCCCGTAGCGGTCTGTCTGTGTGTACGTCACCATAACGGGCTGTGCTACAAGCAGAGCTTTAAGCTGATTTGCCGACCAGCGCCCGAAAGCCTGTTTCTTTTCCGGCGCATCGATGTTTGCCAGGCGAACCCGTACAGGCTTTTTGTCCTGTAGAACTTCGATGGTATCGCCATCGAGAACGCGAATAACTTTGCCTTTAAAGAAACTTTGATAAGGGATTAAGCCAATTGGTATACCTGTGCTATGTGATAAAAATGATGTCGTGATAAAACTAAAAACAAAAATCTGTCGAAGAATACGATTGAAATAACCAGACCTGTTCAGCATAAAACTAACGCCCTTCGGTTGTTCAACGCCGCAAATCCCGGATTAAAATCCGGGATCTACGGCGTTTACCTTTATCTCTGTTCATCCCCTGATACCCATTGGCGCGGGTATCAGGTTTTAATTAACCTCTGACACGACCAAACTTACTCATGATTTTGGCAATAGCAGCTGGATCAGCCGATGAGCACTGATTCAGAAAATCTTTCCTGGCATCAAATGTTTTACTCCAGCGAATACTCCCTTTTTTCTTTTTCAGAATATTAAAAAAGTCCTTTTCAGCACTTCTGCATTCACTACCTCCGCCACTGCCTACAGCTTTACCATAAAGACATAATACGGTTTTACATGCATCAGCCGCTGAGGCTACAGGGCTGAAGGTAAATAGAATAAACAGTGATAACAAACACGCACCAGATAGCCTCTTCATATTTTCTCCTTAATAAGTTCAGATATACCCATTGCACTTTTGATATCAGAAAGTTCAGATAATATCTTCGAATATCTGTCCTCCTGATTTTTATTTTTTATGAGAAACTCTGCATAAAGACCAAGAGCAAACCTTACTTCTCCCTCAAGTGAGCGGCAGTTTTTTTCAGCTTCTTTTTTAAGAACAGAATAGATATCAGGATTCAGGTTTCTGATATTAATCTTTGGCGATGGGAGTTTCGACATCTAACGCCCTCCGGTTGTTCAACCTTAAACAATACATATGTGAAATATGTATTGTTTAACATTATCGTGAGAAATAAATACTTGTATTCGTGCATAGCATACAATCAGTGACAGGATGATACTGGATTACTCCTTTCGCACCGTGTTTCCTGAGCCATTCTTTAGCTTTAAAAAATGCACCGCCAGAAGTATGCACCACGATAACAGGGGAATGTGCTATTGCGTAATAAACTGAAATATCATAATTTCCTTCATCACCTTTAAAGTTATTCAGTATCTTCATCCAGCGACCAGAAACAGTATCTGATGGAATGACAAGGTTGTTTTCACGCCATTCAGGAATACCCGTATTCAGAGACTGTGTTTTATCCCATTCAATCGGTGTTGGAGGGGGCGGGGATGAACATCCAGAAAGGAATATCATCAACGCTACTATAAAAATGCCTCCTGCCAGCCAACCTGGAGAAAATGACTGTTTGGCTGAAGTCTTTTTACTCTCTTTTTTTAACGGCTGATTAGTAATAAAATCATCCCATTCAAATCCCTTACCTCGTCCGATAGCCTCTGAAACAGCGTCAGCTAAAATCTTTTTCTTCATCTGAATACCCCTGTTATGCTGCCAGATCTAAATCTGCTTCAAGTTCGCCATAAGACAACATGATTTCCTTCGGTGGATACCTGAGTCCAGGTTTACCCATAGCCACCCCCTTATTAAGCTCTTTAACTGCCGCCTCCAGTTTTGGAGAAACAGAAACCAGCTTGTCCATAAAGTAGTGATCATTAAAATAAAAGGCTTTCTTACATTTAATCGGATTTTCACCTTTAAGCAGAATAAATTCCTCATCAAATTTCAGCGTTGAAAGCTCCTGAGGTAAAACGAGCGCACGCTGCGTATCGCTCTCTGATTCCCCCCTCGATGTACCACCTTTACTTGTGTTCCTGCTTTTCCCCTTAGTCTTAATAGTCGTATAGCCTAATTGTGCAGAAAATTTATCAGCATCTTCTTTTTCACTGGTTGCATAGATGATCTTACATGGATGGTTAGCAAGTAATGACAATGCCCCCTGAATCCCGTAAATTTCATTAAGCTGTGAGATATTCTGATAAATCGTTAGCAATTTTAGCTTGTAGCCAGCAATAAAACCTGCTGCCTTTTTTATATATGGCATATAACCAATAGCCGGAAATTCATCTAATAAGAAAAGGACGTCATATTTCAGGTCACGAACAAAATCAGGGTTTTCCCGCATACTGACTTTTATCGCAAAGTTAAAAAACAGGTTAAGAAGATTATTTGCAATGTCAACCTCAGTAGCCATTATGCCAAGATAAACCGACATTTTTTTACGCCGCATATCGCGTATATCAAAATCATTTCTGTCAGTTGCAGCCCTGAAAAGCGGTAACGTAAAGAGTTTCAGTTTTTCCGTAAACGTCCCACTGACAGAAGATTTAGGCTCGTCGCCAAGCTCAACGTAATGTCTGAACTTATCAAGTGCATCTTTGATAATGAAAAGGACATGAGGATCATCTGTTGTTTCAAGATATACTTCTCTGTTTGCAAGAACATCCTCCATTGGAATTCGGTTGAATAGCTCAAGAATAGTACCAATCGAAAAACAATGTTTAATGCCAAAACTTCTCAAGTCGGCTGCACGATAAGTCATAAGAAACCAGAGTAATTCTGCACACCCGACAAACATAAGCTGAGATTCGCCGTTAAAATGCTTTTCGGCTCCACTTTTCCCGTCAGTGGTATAAATTGTTTCCCCAAGACTTAAAAGGTCTGTTACCCCCTGTTCTGTGCTCAAATCAACATAGGCCAGAGCATTAAAGCCATGTGTTTTTCTGGAAAAGGGGTCAAAGAGATAAACCTCACTCCCTAATATCTTCTGCCTGTATTTACTTGTTATCGTATAACACTCCTGTTTAGGATCGAGCACCATCATAGAACCTTCATAATCAAGAAGATTTGGTATAACAATTCCGGCACCTTTGCCCGCACGCGTTCCCGCCCCCATAGAGATAAAATCAGGCTGTGTGTAACGTAATAACTTACCTTTATAACTACCAATAATTATACCGCCTTTACTTTTATCTCCCCACGTTACTTGTCTGGATTTTCGTATATCGGCATCACTGGCAAATTTTGCATCACCATAAATTGATGTCTTACTTTGTTTAGCTGCAAGAAACATCATCACTAAAATCATAACTGCGCCACAAAAACCAGCGCCAATAGCCTTAATACCACTGAATCTGATATCACTACGTATGTTATCTGCAAACAAGACCTGCCAAAGCATACCGAACTGATACGTTTTCCAGGTCGCTTTCAGGCCAAGTCCATTCATCGGATAAACAACTACGGTAGCAATCACCCATGCCAGTGGGATTGTCACGATGAGCAAGAAAATCAACTGTCCCGAATTAAAAGTTTTCATCGCGGAACCTCTTTCTGTACGACTCTAAATCAGCATCCTTATAATAAATTTCGCCGATTCGACGAACGTCACCCTCAAGTTTAATACTTGCGATTACATCAATGCTGCTGAGAACCTTGCTGAGTAAAACGCTGTAAGGCAGCCGTGAACACTCTGTATTCTGATAACAGCGTTCTACCAGCCCCATTATTGCTTCATAAGGTGAACCAGCATGGAGACTCGTTATCGCCCCCTCATGCCCGGATGAGACAATCTTCAGAAAATCCCATGCCTCACCCCCCCTGACTTCTGTTATCAGTATTCTGTCCGGGTTCATACGGTAGTTCGCTCTGATAAGTGATGCTGGCGTGATTATCGCCTTATCACTGTTTCCGGCCTCACTAGGATAAAATAAATGCACATAATTCTGATGACGATAAAACTTAACCTCTGGGTTATCCTCTATGGTCACTATCCTTAAGTGCAGAGGAATATAATCAATAAGAGTTTTAAGGTAAGTTGTTTTTCCTGATCCTGTTTCACCAACAAAGACCATTGTTTTTCCGTATTCTATACACTTTTCCATAAACTCGGGGAAAAGCTTATTTTTATATAATCGTAATAATTCATCATTTCTGCTGTTTCCCTTCTCCTTACCAGCAATACGATCATAAAAACCATTATCAATATACGTTTGATGCGGTATCTGGACAGACGAAGGTTTGCGCAATGTAATTGATACGGTGTTACTTTCACAGGCAGGAGGTAAAACCACCTGCCCACGTTCTCCTGTAGGTAATGTGGCTGATAAAATAGGTTTTACATCACTGATGTTATCCTTATGATAAGTTGCTAGCTGCCTAGCGAACTTCTGTGCAACATCGAGAGAAAAATCAACTTCATGACGTTCCCATTTTCCATAAATTTTAGTAAATACTTCATTTGGACGATTCACTGCAACTTCAGTTAGCCCTTCAGTTTTTAAAAACGCTCCAAAGTAAGTATCACGGATATAATTAAGACTAATATTATTATCTGTCATTACTTCCCTCTGTATTTAAGCGTATAGATCTTTGAAAAATCAATATCTCTGCCTGTAATCAAAGTGATAATCTCGCCCTGATTTTTGTAGATAGTTGGTGGAATATTTACACTGTTTTCAAAGGCTGTTTTTGCCAGTTCAGCAAATGCTTCCCGGCTGTTTTGGGTGTAGTCGGTATTTCTGTCTGTACTTGCAACATTGTCCGTAGCAGCATTGGCTATATCGGGGATCATCCCAAGCATTGCCGCACCTAAAAAGCGGTCTTTAAAGTGAGTATCAATCCATCCATCAACCCCGGCCTCTCCCAGTTCCCCGGCAGCATCAGTATCAACAAGGGGGATATCCATGAAAGGCGGCTGCTGTGTACGAATTTTTGTGACCATCACAAACACACGAGCCTGTCCGTGATTTAACATACCCGTTTTATAGACCAGTGAAGCCGTACTCCCTTTATCCAGTAAGCGGGTTTTCTTACTGGCGCTGTATACATCATCAGTCAACACACACTGGAGTTTACCTGCCACGTCTGAGACAAAACGCCGGGTAAATGCACAGGATATTGGCGTATTTTCTGGTATGTACAGATCAGGGTTATAGGGAATGCGTTTAACTGCCGTCACCTCTGACTCAGAATCATTTCCCGCTTCATCCTTTGTCTGTGTCGGTGATGACTCAGAACTGACAGTACCAAACGCTTTCTCTTCCTTCCTGGTTCTGGTATTGCTTCCGGCCTGTCCACCTTCAGCCGTCACTGCAAGAGCGCGTGAGAACGCCACAGGAGCCGTCTGTGGCGCTGTTCCAGTACCAGACGATGCAAATGGATTATCATTGCCTCTGTCCTCCACTGGAGGTTGTTCCGGTTCTTCTGTCCGAAACGGATCTACCTCCTGGCCCAGATTGTTCCGCTTGTTCATCGTGGCTTCTTTTGTTTTGATTGTCTTGTCTGTTTCTTCTTTAGGGGGAGCCTTATATTTCTGGTAAATTTTCAGGCCAGCTATAGCAACGATAATGACAGCGACAGCAACAAAGAGAATCTTCTTCAGGAAGTTATCTTTTGCAGATTTCTTTAACTTTGTCACTTCAGGTTGATGCTTCTCGGTAACATCATGAGATTCTTCGGCAAGTTTTGCTGCTTCTTTTTCACGAATCTCCTGTTCTATTTCAGCAACAGTTTTAATTTTCCTTGTTGATTCCTTATTAATATTTTCGTTTATTTCATCATCATGTAATTGCTCATGCTCCATCATTTCTTTTTCAATTTCATCTGGCGTTTTATTTTCCATCATTGACCTCAACACGTTCTACGTCAGGGGAAACAGTAGAGCCATCTTTTACCGTCACTTTTCCATATCCCTGATTAACAAGACCTATAACTGCATTACCATATCGAAGAACAAATGCCGGATTTGTTTTATCCACGACAAGCGTTTTAAAATTACCAATCTGTTTAATACCCGGTGATGTAGCAATCTCCTTACCATTGGAGTACAGCATCACCGCTGGTATTTTTTTGATCGGAGAAAAACCAATATAGGTAAAGCGACCGTCGTCATAAGCAAAATCAGGTTTAATCATATTGCTGTCTTTCCCTATGCTCATCGAGAAAAGCCAGTTACGGGGTGCCTGAGCATCATCAAGTGCTTTAGCAATACGCTTGTTCTCCTGCTGCTGTTTAAGTTCCTGTAGACGGGCAAGCTCCATCCTGGAGGATTTTTCTCTTTCATCCTGTGGATAGCGATAGCTGACAACATACGAAACCTTATCCTGTGGTGCTGAAGCATCCACCACACGTAAATCAATGCTGTAATAGCGTTTTGTCGTGACAACAAACAGGTTGGTAGGCCAGTCCTTAGCATTAGGTTCAAAAACCTGACTGACCTGTTTACCTTCCTCATCCATTACAGGCTGAGTGACCGGAACGGCACGAATATAAACCCTGTTTGCGTCCTTCTGAATATTCCACCCCTTTTCCATACCCGGTCTGGCATCGAGTACGGTTTCCTCATCATCAAACAGAAGCGTGGACAAATAGCCCACGCCAGCGGTTATGACTGTGGTATTCGCTGTATTATAAGAAACAGTTTGCATTCTGCTGTCGTAGCGGCTTCCTTGCGGGGTCACGGCGCTATTTACCTGAGCAGAAAACAGAAGTAAGCCGCCGATAATAGCTACTCTATTCATTTCACATCTCCGCTCTCTTCTGCATTTTCAAAACTGGTGATAATCAATCCCATACCGTTAATTTCGCGCTGTTCTTTATCCAGTGTTTCGGTTGGAACATAGCGATAAGTGATACGGGCATTCCATACCTCAGTTCTTTCATTGCCTGTCTTTACATTACGGATAATGCGTTGATAGCGAATCGTTGAAAGTTTATCCGGGTCTGTAGCCGCTGTAATAAACTGAGTAAGAATTTTTATTCGTACTGTATGCTCTGCTTTTCTCCAGACAACATCTGGAGCCTGTTTGCTGTTCCACAATGCAAGGTATTCACGGTTAACATCATCTGAGTTATAAGCCTGAACACGAGTATAATCATCCTGAAGAGAGAAATAATTATAACGCTCGCGTAATTCAAGATAAGAGGCAACAAGTACCTTATCAGTTGCCTGTTCTGTTGATATAGCTTCTTCTGTGAACTGGCTTACTTTGTAAATAATACCTGCCGTTTTATCCAGAACATACAGATCAACGATGGTATGTTTCAGTGGTAACATAACAATAAGAGCAACAATACTCAATATTGCAATAAACAACCCTGTACCACCGATAAAAAAGCCTACTTTCTTATCTCTCTCATCACGCTTTAAATTATGTTCTTCAAAGGATCTTGCTACTTCAATTTCCTTTTTGACTTTATCCGACATTTTTGACCTCATCCATAATTGCTTGTGTGTTTACTGGAACCAGTTCCCCTGATACTTCTGGAGGCAACGGCGCTTTCTGGACACAGCCAGCCAGGGTGCATAAAAGCACCAACGAAATGATTTTTTTCATGGTTACACCTGTCGGGATATGATTATATAAAGAATTAATAAAACCATTGGGATCAGTAATCTAATACTCCAATGATAGTTTTTATTAAAAATATAAACACTCATAAATTTATCAACATACGGGTTAGCTTTTTTAAACCCATATATTAATGCTATATTTATAAGTATAAAGATAACAATAGAAACACCTAACACTACATACAAAGTTGTAGAGTCCACAATAGCACCTTAACTTATCTGACTTTTGCAGTAGGTATGTTATTTGAAGATGAAAGGTTTTTAGAAATTACTTTCTGTATTGCCGCTCGTCCAACTAAACCACTGCCATATGCAACTGCGCCACTTATACCTTCTGCACTTTTATCCTGCCAACTTTTTCCTTTTGCACCTTCATATGCACCAACCCCCATATTCTTAACGATTCCTCCAGCACCTGAAGTAGCTCTGGCAGCAGCAAATCCTCCACCAATAACCCCCATAGCCGCTGCACCTTGTATAGCACCATCAACGCCAACCCCCGCTAATTGAGTAGCAATCTTTGCAGATAACCAAACTAAAAATGCGGCAGCTATATATATTATAAAAACCTGAACGGCTAACGTTATGATGTTTACGGATTCAACAAGCGTAGTTGCCTTTTGAATAGTTTTGTCAAGGTAATTAGTTCCAATTTTTAGAACTAGTGAAGCAAACATTAATGTTAACACTGAGGAGATTATAGTCATCAACCAATTATTAAACATTGGTCGTAAAAAACCATACATTAAGCAAAAAATGAATATAGGTGAAACCCATGTCATGAGTTTTATAGTAATTTCCGCACTAAGAAAAGTAAAAGCAGAGCATATCATTGTTATAACTGCCCCTGCCCATACAAAACATAGCCCAACAGCCCCCCTTATATTTACCCAGTCTTCATCACCAAGCTTGTAAATTGTATCAGCAAGAACCTGTGTTTTATACCATAAACTATCCAGTATAGCCCACACACTATCACTTCCAGAGATACCCTCTTTCAATCCATTTATGGCATCAATTGCTGAATCTAAATACCCTCCACTGTTATTTACGAAGGTTAATATTATAGACATTTTAACGATATTATAGCCAAAATCTTCTGTTCTTAATTTTCCCGCCATTTGCATGTAGCCACAGACAATTAAATAAAGTGTAACTGAACTCGTTACAATTACACTTATCATTGAAGAATATTGAGCTATCTGACCCGAAGCCATACTATCAAGGCTAGAATTAAGGGCTTGTGCAAGCCCTTGAAAAACGCCTCCCGCCATATAGAACCTCTTTAATTTAAATCTGCTACTGGCGCACTCTCCTGTTTAATCTGGAACAATGCGCCTTTAGCATTTCGACAATTAACAGAGTCATCACCGCTAGCTTTACATTTTTCTACCATAACTTTTGCTTCTTCAGGGTTATCCATATACCATTGCTTACTCTTTGGCTGCTCATCACAACCCACCAGGCATAAAGCAGATATAAACGTTGCTGAGGCAATGATTAGTTTCATATGTTCTCCTTTAGTTTAAATCAGCAACTGAAGCCTCTATCTGGCTTTGTTGCTTTGCTTGTTTCCTCTTTTCCTTTAGTAGCTTATCACGCTGTTCGGACGCTCGCATGTTCATTTCCCACTGTTGCGAGAGAACATTTAGCTGGATACTCTTTGCCTGAACAGCATTAGCAAGATCCTGGCTTTCCTTAATGTCCTTAGCATTCGCCATACGGTCAGTAAGGTTTGAGATATCATTCAGGGCATCACTGATTTTTTCCTGTACTTCCGTGGTTTGCTCCAGCGCCCACGCTTTATTCACTGTCTCCTGCTTACAAAGGTTAATGTAAGAGGCAGCCTGGCGCGCATCACACACATCAAAATCTTTGAACCGGTTATAAAGCGACCACCGCTTCCCGGCAAGGATTTTTTGTAACGCGCACGGAAGGACAAATCAATGC
>OKRX01001378.1_pt1 | contig 18012 bp, 20 predicted proteins | sample 1601241 | NCBI WGS metagenome assembly OKRX01 (sample SAMEA3541500, study PRJEB24748) | human gut metagenome | biome: human gut; feature: human-associated habitat; material: faeces | place: China | collected 2012
ACCGAACTCATGCTATCTGAATTATTAATCAGTCCAAACTTTGGGGTGCACATCAATCGTTCTTCCTCTTTTTTAATTATGGCTTCCGCTTGCCGCGCTCAACTTTTTCGGTTTGCCGTTGTTATGCTTTCCCTGCTTGCCCCCTCTTCCCTTCGGCTTGTTGCCATCATCCCTTCTGCTTGCCGCCGTCATCCCTCTTCGGCCTGCCGCTTTCAATTTTTCTGCTTCCCCGTCATTATACCTCCGGTTCACCGTTGTCATGCTTTCCCTGCTTGCCGCTCTCCTCCCTTCCGCTTGCCGCCGTCATGCCTCACTTTCCGGTTTGTCGCTATCATGTTTTCCCCGTTGGCGTCCGGCGGCTGTACTTGGCTGCCCGTACCCGTCCCGGCGGGAGGGGAGTGTCGCTCCGATGCCGCTGCGGCCATAAATATTTAGTGCTCAACCGTGGTATGAATCTTGCGAGTTGTGCGGTAGGAATTAACCAACACTATTATTTGCGTGAAAACAATCTTTACAACATTCGCTCTATCTCTTGCGTTGTGTGCCGCTGCCGGAGCGACGGCCCAAGTCAGGAGCGCGGCGCCGGTGCCTGCGGCCGATACCGTGATGCTGTCGGAGACCACCGACGGCGATTATCTCGTCCGCAGGTTCATCGTCAAACGTCCCGGCGACACCGACTACTCGGTCCGCTACCAGATCAATCTGGCGAAACTCTCCTCGACGCTCGACGGCAATTCGCGGGAGCTCGGCGATCTGGACGACTTCGTCGGCAACCTGATGAAAGACACGCTGATGAGGGTCAAATCGGTTGAGATCACGGGATATTCGTCGCCCGACGGTCCGCTGAAATTCAACGAGACGCTGGCCCGGAACCGTGCGCAGGATTTCAAGAATTACGTCGATCGAAAGTATGGTTTTTCAAATAAGTACGACGTGACGGTCAATGCCGTCGCCGAAGATTGGGAGATGTGCCGCGCATTGGTCGCCAAGTCGGAGGTGCCCGACAAACAGTCCGTGCTGGATATCCTCGACGGCAGCCGGTCGTCCGACGCCAAGGAGCTGGCGCTCAAAAAGATGCCTTCGGCTTGGAACTATATGAAAAAGAATATCCTTCCGCCGCTCCGCCGGGTCGAACTGACGATCAATTACGGCGAAGGCAGCGTCGTCGAGCAGCGCACGATGATTCCCCGGCCCAAACCCGCGCCGCAGCCCGTTTGCGAACCCTGCGGATGCGAGGTGATCGACGAGTCGATAACGGGCATCATCGTCGAAATGCCCGGATCGGATGTCGATTATAAAAAGGAGCTTCGCGAAGCGAGGAAAATCGTCCGGGAGCAGGAGCGGGCCGCCCGCAAGATAGCCCGTGAGGAGGCAAAAGCCGCCAAAAAGAGTTACAGGGAGTTGGAAAAGATGTAAGGCCGAATAATACGGTAAAAAAGGATTCCGCATGCGGAATCCTTTTTTTTTGCATGGGCCGGCGGGGATTATTTCAGCGGCGTAGGGCATAAAACGTTTGATAATCCGAAAGCTTTTCGTACCTTTGTCGGAGCAAATTTTTAAAACGCACAATGATATGGCAAATTTAAGGAACCTGAAAAAGGAGATCGACTACCGTCTGGAAGAGGTGGTTTTCGACTGCGATATGGCGATCTGCTTCCAGCCCTCGAAGGAAAAAGAGGTTTTCGAAGTGATGCAGGAGGCCGTTGCCGTCCGCAACGATCTCTTCACGAAGGCCAACAATCCCGCCGAGCCGCACAACCGCTCGCTCGTCCGCAAGCATTTCGCCGCTCTGCGCGTCGAGATGGTGGAGGCTTATGACAAGCTTTTCGAGAAGCTGAGCAAGATCAACGAGGCGAAGAAATAAGCCGTTGTCCGATTTCCGGTATCGGGCCGAGAGCGCATAAACGCTCGCGGATGGAGGCCGGTCTATAAATTAAGCGCGTTCCCCCGACGGGGAACGCGCTTTTTATTCGTGGTCGCAGCAGCAGTCGCCCGGATGATGTTCCAGCACCGTGTGGGGAATGTGCCCGTGCGACACGAGCTGAATGGGGCAGTCATAGTTGCGCAGCTGCTCTTCGGTGATGATGTTCGAGCGGTGGCGGTGTACGCGGCGGTTCACGCAGACGATCTCCTTTACGACGCTTGAGATGGTGCCGATGTCGTGCGACACCATGACGATCGCCATGCGGCGGTTCAGTTCGTGCAGCGTGCGGTAGAGTTCGTTTTCGAATTTGTTGTCCACGAAGTTGGCCGGCTCGTCCAGAATCAGCAGCTTGGGATCGGAAATGACGGCCCTGCACAGCAGCGCCCGCTGCATCTGACCGCCCGAAACTTCGCCGATAGGGTTGCGGGCCGTATCGGCCACGCCCGCCGTTTCCAGCAGATCGAGCGCCTTCGCGCGGTCTGCTTTCGTATAGCGGCTGAAAATTCCCTTGTGCCCCTGCAAACCCGACAATACCACTTCGAGTACCGAGATGGGGAACGTGCGGTCGAAATCCGATAGCTGGGGCATGTAGCCGATCAGCCGCTCCTTGTCCCGGAACAGTTCGGGTGCGAGCCGCACCTCTCCGGTATGGGGCACCGTGCCCAGAATCGCCTTCACAAGGGTCGTCTTGCCGCCGCCGTTCGGGCCGATGACACCCAGAAAGTCGTTGTCCGCAATCTCCAGATCGACGTGCTGCAGGGCTTCGTAGCCGTCGTATGCGACGCCGACGTCGCGTAGCGTTACCAGATTCATCGCCGTGTGATTATGTCGGTTATCGCATCGATATTGGCGATCGCGTCTTCGCGCAGTGGGTCCACTTCGACATATTCAGCGTCGATGTCGCGTGCGATGATCTCCACGGACGATGCCGGGAACTGATTCTGATAGAGGATGCGCCGCACGCCGTCCTCACGGGCCTGCCGGATGACCTGCGTCAGCCGTTTGGCCGAAGGTTCCTTGCCGTCGGCTTCGATCGCCACCTGCCGGATGCCGTAATCCCTTGCGTAATAGGTGAGGGCGGGGTGGTAGATGATGAAGTATTCGATGCCGCTCTGCGCGATCTTCTCGCCGGTGCGGGCGTCCAGCGCCCGTAAATCGGCCTGCAGCCGCTTGTAGTTCGTTTCGTATTTCGCCGAATCGGGATAGGCGCGGCGAATCGCCGCATAAGCGTTCTGCGCCATTTTCTGCAATGCGCGGGGCGATGTCCATACGTGGGGATCGACGCCGTGAGCGTGGCTATGGTTGTGGGGTTCGGCGCAGGAGGTGCCGTCTCCGCCGGCTGCGGCCTGTTTCGCAGGCGTGTGCGCGTGCGAACAACTGCCGGCGATCAGTTCTATGCCCTGACTGAGATTCACGACCTTGCCGCGCTCCTCGATCTTGGATAACAGCGTGGTTTCGAAGTCGATGAGTCCGACGTTGAAGATCATCTCCGCCCGGTTCAGCCTGATGAACTGCCGGGGCGTCGGTTCGAACGTTTCGGGACTTGCGCCGGGAGGTACCAGCACTTCGATCTTGAAATCGTCGCCCACGATTTCCCCCACGAGACTGCGGAGCGGGAGGATCGAGACATACAATGTCTTTTCGTCCGCCTGCTGGCGGGACGTGCAAGCGCCCATCAGCGCTGCAATAAATATGAAAACGAATTTTTTATACATATTGTCTGTTGATTATCAGTGTTTTTCCTGAAATATGGTAGGGTAGTCCCTTCCGTTTCTTGTATATGACGACTAATGCGATTGCGATCAGCAGCGTGCACAGGCGGAGGCCGTTCGCCCGCAATCCGCCGACTGCGCCGCTCCCGCTCACGCAGAACAGCATCCACGGCGCGTTCATCAGCGTATGCAGCCAGATTACGCTCCACAGATTGTTCTCCGATTCCACATAGATCCAACTGAAAAAGATGCTTCCGGCAGCCGTGACGCCGAAAGCTGCCGATGCGGAAATCAGGTCGTCACCCTGATACAGATGCAGCGATCCGAATGCCAAGGCCGTCAGCGTCGCCGCCGGCAGAAATCCCCAACGGGCTGTCCGGAACAGCTCTCCGAATACGAAACCTCTGAAAATCAGTTCCTCGAAGAATCCCGCGACGACTATGAACGTAAACATGTGATCCGGCGGCGTTTCCCGGTTGAAACTGCCGATGACCGCATAGCCGGCGAACATGGGGACCGTACTCAGCACTCCGAAGAGCAATCCCCGGCCGAATCCGTGCGTCAGTCCGAGCCTATATAATATGGTATCGGGTCGGTGCAGCAACAGAAGCGCCGCTGCCGGAATTATACCCGCAATCAGGTAATTCAATATGTAGTGAATTGATTTGTAGGTAGATAAGAAATTTGCAAATGGCCGAACGCCGAGGTTGAAATACCACGTCACGAAGAACAGCCCGAAAGCCGTCAGGATAATTGCCGAGCGTTTTATACAGCTGTCATTTTCAGCCATTTGTTCCGGATTTGATATTGCAAAAGTAGCAAAAATTCGGTGAAGTTATATATCGTCCGATTGCGGGATATCGCTTATATGCTCAATTTGCCGAATAATCGGGATGTAATAGTGTATAAAGATTCGATTATGAACAAAATGGACTCTCGATTCGCAATAATTTAACATAATGGTAATATTACACCAAACATTGCGCCAAGGAGGTTGATTCCTCCCTGTGACTTTGTTGTCGGGATTGAATAATATTCCGGATGAAATGAACCGGATTTGCATTGCCGAAGACGATGAGATTCGCGGGAAAATGGCTATCTTTGTTATACCGGGCCGATTTCGGAACCGATTCTCAGATCACGGAACAGATTCGGTCCGCACCGCAACGATCGAATAGCATATTATGAAGAAGATAACGAATCCTTGGCGCGGCATGGACGGTTACCATTGCTACGGCTGCGATCCGAACAGTCCGCAGGGACTGCGGATGGAATTTTACGAAAACGGTGATGAAATCGTGAGCGTCTGGCATCCTCGTCCCGAATACCAAGGCTGGGTGAATACGCTGCACGGAGGCATTCAGGCAACGCTGGCCGACGAGATCTGCAGCTGGGTCGTATTCCGGAAGTTTCAGACGAGCGGCGTTACTTCGAAGATGGAGGTCCGCTATCACAAGCCGATTCACACGACTGACGACCATATCGTTTTGCGGGCATCCGTGTGTCGGCAGCGTCGCAACATCGTTGAGATCGAAGTCCGCATCTATGACCGGCACGAAGTGTTATGCACGGAGGCCGTATGCGTTTATTTTCTGTTTCCCCCGGACAAGGCGCGTTCGGAATTCCATTTTTGCGATTGCGGCGTCGAAGCGGCCGAAGAAAATCCGTTGGATAAATAAGGCGGCAAAATTGGTGTTTGCGCCGGTTGCAAGTTAAGGCGGCCAAATTTGCGCCATGTGCAAGTAAGGCAGGTTTTTAAACCTGCCTTGTTAATTTGTTGTCGGTGGGTGGTCGGGATTGGATTGTCTGCGATTTCACCGCAATTTCTTGTCCGGTTCCGTTACCTTGGAATATACCGGAAGCCGGTTTTTTTACGCTCTGAGAATCGAGTATTCCGTCCCGCATCTCGCACGAATTTTTTTAACGCTTTGTCGTCGGCGTAAAACTTTCGAAGGTCTGATCGTCATACAGCACGACGATCCGTTTGACGTTTGCGGTAAACAATGCTGTCGGGAGCTGTCGTTGCGGTGTCGGATCGCCGGTTTTGTTTTCCGCCGTTTCCGGCTGCCGTTTTTCTTCAAGCGGATGCCGATCGGAGGTAAGGCCGAAAAGGTCGCCGCCGGGCGACGCGGGCTGGCTCATCGGCTGCGGAGCTGACGATTGGGCCGGCGGCTCGTCGCGGTACATCTTATCCGAGTCGAGCAGCAGCCAATCCGGGTTGATCCGGGGAAACCTCCGGAGAATCTTTTGCAGCAGATCGAAGCCCGGTTTGTTGCGTCCGGCGAGAATATGGGAGATTCCGGCGGGATTGATTCCCAGCAGCTCGGCGAGCTGGCTTGGCTTCAATCCTTCATTTTTCATCAAATCGAGCAATTTTTCCCTCATCAGCAGATTTTTTTACAAATATAAATGTTTGTTTTTTGTAAAACAAGTAATTTTTGCATTTGTAAAATGTTAATAAGTGTTGAAAAAGTTTACAAGTGTAACGAAGGGAATATTGTTAAATCTACCTCCGGTGGTTGATATCATGTATTAGTTGATATATTTTACTTTAAATAGCTGGATATTAGTAAGTCTATGCTGTATGATGTCCATGTGTATGCAATACTCCCCTATTCCCGACAGGCTATATTTGCATATATCAATTAGAGTTGTATATAATTATTGTAATTCATTGGTTATAATTGAATTAATCTCCAATGTTTAACCATTTGACACCTCCTCGATTATGCGTGGAACGCTATTTAGAGCCAGTCTGCCTATTATTTACAAATGGATATATTAACACATGTATCGACGCTTGTGTATTTACAAGTGTAATTACAAATGGAAATACTTCCTCCATTGTGTATTTACAAGTGTAAATTCACCACCCTATTTTAGGAAAATTTTGATTTTTTTAACGGATTTCCGACGGATAATCGCCTGAATTATTAGCTTTCGTTGATTGGCGATATATTATGTTAAATAAACAATAGGCGGATAGTGTTAATAACCCAATACCCGCCTATTTTTCAGTTGTTTATATAATTGTAAACAGCTGCCTATTTCGAAAGTTTTGTTGCGATTTCTTCGAACTCTTCCGGAGTCAATTTGAACTTTTCCCGGTGAAAATCCACGTCGTTTTCGCTCTTAATGGGGATCAGATGGATGTGCGCATGCGGCACTTCAAGCCCTAAAACCACCACTGCGACTCTGGAACACGCTATTTCCTGCTTGATTTTACCTGCGACTTTTTTGGCGAACAGCATCATGCCTGCCAATGTCTGATCGTCGAGGTCGAAAATGTAGTCTATTTCCTTTTTCGGTACGACCAGCGTGTGCCCTTTCGTCAGCGGATTGATATCCAGAAAGGCGTAATAGTTTTCGTCTTCGGCGACCTTATAGGAAGGTATTTCGCCTGCGATAATGCGTGAAAAAATGGATGCCATATATTTATCTTTTAAAGTTTCTTAGTTTAGTCCCGTGAGGATCTTTCACGAGGATGCGCCGTAAGCCGTGACGCTTGGGATCGACAAGATCACCGTGGTCCAATCCGATCGGCAGAAGGTTTACATGGCCCTGCCTTCATATATATCCCGAAAAAGCATTGGCGCTATGCCCTCCTGCATGATTTGCCGTGTTTGTCGCTCCCTCGTTGCTGCCGGACTTCCCGTTGTTTTTCGGGGTCTCCTACGCCCGTCTGCCGCCGCTTTGCGGAAATCGCCGTTTCTCGTCTCTCGGCAGGCTGCTCTTCAAAGCCTTATTCTTCGTTGAATTTGGGCTTGAGTATCTCCGAGTAGATAACTGCCTTGCGCAGGTCGAAATCCTCCGTAATTTCCGCTACAGCCTCCGCTGTCGTATGCTTGTCCTCTGCTGCGTGTTCTTCGTGCAGGATTTCTTCGAGGGGATGCCGTCCGTCCGGAGCGTTTTTGCGTCCGGCGTGCCGCCCGGAGCTTTTGAAATCGGCCGTTTTGCGGGCGACTTCACCGAATCCGGGCGTCGGTGCGGGCTGCTGCATTGCGGGGCGCAGTCGGTCGGTTTCCGCTCCGGATACGCTTTCCTGACTGTCCGGGTGCCGCATTTCATCCGCAGATTGCGTGTCCCACGAGGGCCAAGCTTCGTGCTGAGTGTGCTTTTGGGTCTCGTGAGCCTGTTTTTTCGCCTTTTTGCGAGCCTGCGAGGTCGCGTTGAACAACATGGCTGCAAAAATCGCCACGACCCATATTACGGTTGAATAGTCTTCCATATCAGCTTAAAGTTCGTTTGACACTCTCGATCCCTTTTATCTTACGCAGTTTCGTCATCACGTCCTGCAGGCCCTCGGCGTCCTTGACATAGAGACTGATGCTGCCTTCGAAGATGCCGTCGTGGCTGTGGATGCCGACTTCGCGGATGTTGATGCTGAAATCGGCGCTCACGACTTTCGCCAGATCCAGCAGAATTCCCATACGGTCGATGCCGCGCAGTTCGATGGTGACCAGATACGACATCGCCTTGTGTTGCGACCATTTGATCTCCTCCTTGACGATATTCCGGCCGAACTGGGTCGCAAGACGGTTCAATTCGTCGCACGTGGCTTTGTGGACGATGATGTTGCCGGTTTTCGGATCGCGGTAACCCACGACCTTGTCTCCCGGAATCGGTTTGCAGCACTCCGCTATCTCGAACTGGGGCGTTTCCGGCTGTTCTTTGGCCGGGTGCACTGCATTCGGCGCCGTTTCGCCCGCTTCATTGATAGCCGCCGGGTCGTCGCCCTCCTCGTCTTCCTTTTTGTTGATGAAAAGGGTCCAGAACTTGAGTATCTTGCTTTTGGAGTTTACTTTCAGGACTTTGTCGAGGTCCTTCAGGTCGATGATGCCGGCTCCGATCTTGCTGTACAGCTCCTCCTTGTTGTTGCTTTCGTATATCGGGACGATCTTGCGCAGGACACGGCCGCTGAGCTTGATATTCAGCGATTTCATCTTCTCGTCGAGCATTTGCATACCCCGCTCGATGTTGTTCTGGCGTTCGCGCTTCAGGAAGCTTTTGATCGACTGCTTGGCCTTGGCCGTGGTCGCTATTTCGAGCCATTCGGGCTTGGGGCGGGCATTGTCGGCCGTGATGATCTCGATCTGGTCGCCGCTGTTGATCTGCGTGGTGATCGGTTCGAGTTTGTGGTTGATCTTGGCGCTGATAGCGCTGTTGCCGATCTTCGAGTGGATGTCGTATGCGAAGTCGAGCGCCGTAGCGCCGAACGGCATTTTTCGGGCTTCTCCTTTGGGTGTAAACACCACTATTTCCGAGGTATACAGCGATAACTTGAAGTTATCTAAGAAGTCAACTGCATTTTCCGTCGGGCTGTTCAGCGCCGCGCGGATCTGCTTCAGCCATTTGTCGAACTCGTCTTCGTCCTGCGAAATCGTGGCGTGTTTGTATTTCCAGTGGGCGGCGAATCCCCTTTCGGCGATATCCTCCATCCGCTGGGTGCGTATCTGCACTTCGACCCACACCCCGTCGGGACCCATCACGGTCGAATGCAACGCCTCGTAACCGTTGGCCTTGGGCATCGAAATCCAGTCCCGCAGGCGGTCCGGTTTGGGGGTGTAAATGTCGGTGATCGTCGAGTAAACCTGCCAGCACTGCGTTTTCTCCGAAGGGAACGGCAGCGGTTTGAAGACGATGCGGATGGCGAACAGGTCGTAAATCTCCTCGAACGGAATCTGCTTGCGCTGCATTTTGCTCCAGATCGAGTAGATGCTCTTCACGCGGCCCGAAATCTCGTAATTGATGTTGTCGCGGTTGAGCGCGGCGATGATCGGGGCGTTGAATTTGTCGATGAACTCCCGGCGCGACGCCTCCGTTTCGTTGAGTTTCTGCGTGATTTCGGCGTATTGCTGCGGGAAGCGGTACTTCATGCAGAGGTCCTCCAGCTCGCTTTTGATCGAGTAGAGTCCCAGCCGGTAGGCCAGCGGAGCGAAGAGGTAGATGGTTTCGCCCGTAATCTTGATCTGCTTGTTCATCGGCATCGCCCCCAGCGTGCGCATGTTGTGCAGGCGGTCGGCGATCTTGATGAGGATGACCCGCACGTCGTCCGAGAGGGTCAGCAGCACCTTGCGGAAATATTCGGCCTGTTCCGAGGTGTCGGCGTTGAAGACTCCCGACATTTTGGTCAGCCCGTCCACCATCGAGGCTATCTTGGGACCGAAGATGCGTTCCATGTCCTCCACGGAGTACTCCGTATCCTCCACCACGTCGTGCAGCAGAGCCGCAACGACCGATTTCACGCCCAGCCCGATCTCCTCGATGACGATCTTGGCTACTGCAATAGGATGCAGGAGGTATGGCTCGCCGGAGCGGCGCCTTACCCCCTGATGTGCCTCCTTGGCAAGGAAAAATGCTCTTTTGATGAAGTTCCAGTCCTCGTCGTTCTTGCAGATCTTCGTACACGAGAGGAGCAGGTCGTCCCACTTTTCCTTGATTATTACTTCATCCTCGGCAGTATAATCCATAAATACCTATTTTTCTTTGGGCGCCTTCATGGCTTCGCGCACCTTGCCTTCGATCTCGTTGCGGAGCTCCTCGTCGTTTTTGAGCAGTTCCTTGACGGCGTCGCGGCCCTGACCGATCTTGCGGTCGCCGTACGAGAACCACGATCCGGCCTTCTTGACAACGCCGTAATCGACGCCCAGATCGACGATCTCGCCGATTTTCGAAATGCCCTCGCCGAACATGATGTCGAATTCCGCGCGTTTGAACGGAGGCGCCACCTTGTTTTTCACGACTTTGACCTTCGTGCGGGTTCCGAGCTGCTCCTCGCCGTCCTTGATGACCGACATGCGGCGGATGTCGATGCGCACGCTGGCGTAGAACTTCAGGGCGTTGCCGCCCGTGGTGGTTTCGGGGTTGCCGTAGACCACGCCGATCTTGTCGCGCAGCTGGTTGATGAAGATGCAGACCGTCTTGGTCTTGGAGATGCTCGACGTCAGCTTGCGCAGCGCCTGCGACATCAGGCGGGCCTGCAGGCCCATCTTCGAGTCGCCCATCTCGCCTTCGATCTCGGCCTTGGGGGTCAGCGCCGCCACCGAGTCGATGACGATGATGTCGATGGCGCTCGAACGGATCAGCGAGTCGGCGATCTCCAATGCCTGCTCGCCGTTGTCGGGCTGCGAGATCAGCAGGTTGTCCACGTCCACGCCCAATTTCTGGGCGTAGAAACTGTCGAAAGCATGCTCCGCATCGATGAACGCCGCGATGCCGCCCGCCTTCTGCGCTTCGGCGATGGCGTGGATGGCCAGCGTCGTCTTACCCGACGATTCGGGACCGTAGATCTCCACGACGCGGCCTTTGGGATATCCGCCCACTCCGAGGGCTATGTCGAGCGTGATCGAACCCGTCGGAATTACCGGTACGTCGCTGACTTCCTGCGAGTTCATACGCATGATCGACCCTTTGCCGAAGTCTTTTTCTATTTTTTCCATCACTGCGTTGAGCACTTTGAGCTTATCCGCATTTACCTGTACTTTTTCTGCCATTGTCTTTGTCTGTTATTTTTTCTTCTTGTTTATCTTTTCTGCTGCCTCATTCTGTCGAGGGCTTTTAGGTTGTCGGGCCGCTTGTCGGCTCGCGAGTCGCGCGGCAGCGGGAACCGCAGGGTCCGGGCGTCCAGCGCACGGTCGGGATACGGACTCCAGTTGTCGGCCGAGGTGTTGCCGACGCTCATCCGCCACAGGCCGACCTCCTTGCTCATGTCGCGTTTGGGAACCATCGGCACGGCGGTGGCGCGGCTTTCTCCGCGCGGGTCTGCATTGCCTGCCGCAGCTTCCGCCGGGCGCGCAGGAGCGGGTTTACCTCTTCGCGCAGCCATTGGAGGCTGATCGGTTCCAATTCTTTGAACAACAGTGTCTGAGCGGCGGCGTGGACCTTGAACGACAACTCGTCCGGAGTGTCGTACAGGGGGCCGGCCGGATATTCCTGAGCATACGGCTGCAAGGTGCCGGAAAGACAGCCTGCGACGAGTAATATGCTCCCCAACCGCTTCATCGCCCTATTTGTATGCGTCCAGAATCTGCTGATAGTGGTTCTTGGTGTCTACCTTCGTGAAAACCTGCTCGATGCGTCCTTCGGCGTCGATGACGAACGTCGTGCGCAGTACGCCCATGTACTTGCGGCCGTACATCGATTTTTCGGCCCACACGCCGTAAGCTTCGCATACGCTGTGGTCGGTGTCGGCCAGCAGCGTGAAATTCAGGTCGTGCTTCGCGCAGAAATTCCGGTGCGACTTCTCGCTGTCGGGGCTTACGCCGACGATCCGGAATCCCCTCCTCGTCAGTTCTGCCTTGCCGTCGCGCAGGCTCTGCGCTTCGAGCGTGCAGCCCGACGTATTGTCCTTGGGGTAGAAATAAAGTATCGTGCGCTGTCCTTTCAGGTCGGCAAGCGTCAGTGTCTCACCGTCTTGGGTCGTGGACTTGAAATCGGGGGCCATATCCCCCGCCTGAAGCTGTGTCATGTGTTTTCGAAAAAAGGGTTTATTTTTCCAAAGATAGAAATTTTTCACGGATTTTCCATATTTCCGCGCCGACTTTTTGCGCGCTAATCCCACATGTAAGTCACCTCTATCTGCTCGTTGAACTCCTCCTGCGTGGTGTTGAGTTTCTTGAGGCAGGCCGGGCACCGGATGGCCGTTTCGGTCTCGACGTATTCGCCGCAACCCACGCACATCGGCAGGACGCCGTAACCCGGCTGCATGTAGTGCTCGAACTGCGCTCCGCAGTGGCGGCACCTGATTTTGTAAGCTGTTCCCATAATCGTTTTTCTTTTAGGTTCACGTTGCAAAGGAACGGCCTTTGTGTGACAGGTTGTGACACGAAATAAAAAACGTGCGTTTTTTATTCAAAACACACGTTTTTCGTTCTGTTTTCCGCCGGTCAATGCGCGTGCTCGGCTTCCATGGACTCCTGCTGGGTCTTGTGTATCGTGCCGTGAGGATGCTCCGCGGGAGCGTAGATCGAATAGATCTTCAGTGTTTTGTCGCCCTTGTTGACGATGTTGTGCCATTTGCCGGCCGGGACGAAGATCGCATAGTCGTCCTTGACCTCTTTCACGAAGTCGAGTTTGTCCGCGCTGTCGCCCATCATCACCTGCGCCGTACCCTCCTCCACGCGCAGGAATTGGTCGATGCCGTTGTGCAGCTCCAGCCCGACGTCGCCGCCGACGGGAATCGCCATGACGGTGACCTGCAGGTTGCCGCCCGTCCAGAGTACGGTGCGGAAATTCTCGTTGGCAAGCGTGTAGCTTTCGATGTCGAGCACGGTCGGCTCGGCTCCGTAGTCCTTGAATACGATCGTTTCCGCGGTTGTCAGCTGCTTCCCCGCCGTTTCCGCCGCCGGCGTCTGCCGGCAGCAGGAGCCTGCGGCAAGTGCCATGCACAATGCTCCCGTCAATATACTGCCTGTTTTCATAGGTGTTGGTATTTTAGTATTCGTGCAAGAGCAAATGTAGCGAAAAAACGCGGCTCAGGAAATATTCGCTCTGATATAATTGTGTATATATGTGGTAAGTTCGGGCGAATCGACGATGCGGATGTCGTCCAGCAGCCCTACCACGAAGCGGCCTACCCCGGCGAATCCCGCCACTTCGGTGTCCAGCAGCCAGCGTCCCCTGCCCAGCGGCCGGACGTCGCGTTCGGCCAGCGGGTACTCCTCGCAGAGCAGGTTGTAGGCCAGCAGTCCCAGCTCCAACCGTACGCGGCGGCGTGCGCCGCCGTGCATGCGGAAGGCGTCGATGAAACCTTCGCAGTGCTCCGGTTCGTGTTCCCACGGGGCTGCGGTCAGCTCGGCGGAGCCGATGCGCGAGGTTTTGAAGAGCTTGCAGGCATGCGCTTCGGGATCGTAGCACCACACCTGCACGTAATTGGTCGTAAAGGCGAACGGCTCTACCCTGCGGTCGCGGACTTCGCCGCCGTGCGCCGACTGGTAGCCGTGCAGGATCACCTGCCGATGCTCGTCGATCGCCTCGATGAGCGTGCGGATATTCGGAGAGTTCTTGCCCCGTACGACCGTGTCCGCCAGCGTTTTATTGTCGTATACCGAGTAGAGTTTGCGCTTGAGGTTCTGTTTGAGCATGTTCGTGTCGTCGATGTTCTCGATGGCGCTTTTGAGTATCACCGCCTCCTCCTCGGTGAAGTGGACTAGCTGCGAGATGTCGCGGAAATGGGGCGACTCCTTGTCGAGACGGATGCAGTTGCCGCTCTTCTTGATGACGAATCCCGCTTCGCGGAAGGTGTCGATGTAGCGGTAAACCGTCCGGCGCGACATCTGCAGCCGCTCGGCCAGTTGGTCGATGTCGTATGTGGTGTTTGCCGTCAGCAGTTTCATCAGCCGCAGCAGGCGTTCGAGTTTGGATTGGTCCATGATGAGTTATCGTCCGTATTTTTCGAGGTATTCGCAAAGCGTTGCGTATAATTCGTCCCGCCTGCAATGGATGGAGGAGGGTGAAATGTTGATCGCCGAACCCGTGAGCCGTTCGTCGAGCCTTCTCAGCCATAGGCGAAGCCTGTTGTGGCTCTGCACGGCCGGCTTTTGCGGTTCGGAGGTGATGACTGCGATAAAGGGCTGTCCGTTGATGTCTGCTTCACGGAAGGATCGGATTTCGTTCCATTTCAGCGCGTACTCTCTGCCGTTCGGTTGGCGGACCGTGAGTTTTTCGGGTGTGAGTGTCAGCGCTTCGCTGTTGCGTGCCAACCGTCGGAGGACGAGCAGTCCGGCAGCGAAACAGCCTCCGAAAAAGAGTATGCCGGCATAGCCAACGATCCTTACGGGCAGGTTGCCGGGATGCAGGCGGATGAGCAGCAAGCCGGCCGCTCCGAATGCAGGGGCGCCTATAAGTATCAGGGCCGCCGTCCGGAGCATTTTGAAGTGATAGACTTTTCTCATGCCGCAAAGATATAAAAAAGCCGTGACATATCCTGTCACGGCCCTCTGTTTGGGTGTTACGGTATGTGCTGCACTATTGTGCGAGTACTTTCTTTTCGATCTCTTCGACTTGGCGGCGGAATGCCTTGTCGGTTTCGATGAGGTTCGACACGGCTTTGCACGAGTGGAGCACCGTAGCGTGGTTGCGCCCTCCGATGGCCGAACCGATGGTCGTGAGCGGTGCTTTGGTGTGCTGCTTGGAGAGGTACATGGCGATCTGCCGCGCCTGCGCGATCTCACGCGTGCGCTCCGTCGAGTTGAAGCGTTCGAAATCGAGGTTCAGGTACTCGCATACGACCTTGATGATGTGGTCGATGGTGATCTCCTTCTGGTAGAGCTGCACGTATACCTTCAGTATCTCCTTTGCCAGCGACGTGGTGATCTTGCGGCCGAGGAACGAGGCGTTGGCGACCAGCGACGAGAGCGCGCCTTCGATTTCGCGCACGTTGGCCGAGATGTTGTCGGCCAGATAGGCCACCACGTCGTCCGAAATCTGGGCGCCGAGTTTCTGGGCCTTTACGCGGATGATTTTGAGTTTCGTTTCGTGGTCCGGCGTATTGAGCTGGGCCGAGAGTCCCCATTTGAAACGCGTCAGCAGCCGCTGTTCGATGTCCTTCAGCTCCACGGGCGGCTTGTCCGAAGTGAGGATCAGCTGCTTGCCCGCCAGCTGGAGATGGTTGAAGATGTTGAAGAACGCGTTCTGCGTACCCGTCTTGCCCGTCAGCTCCTGAATGTCGTCGATGATCAGCACGTCGATCATCTGGTAGAAGTGGATGAAATCGGGGATTTCGCCGTTCTTGTAGGCCGTCTGGAACTGCGCCTGAAACTTGTTCATCGAGACGTACAGCACCTGCAGTTCGGGATGGCGCTGCCGCACCTCGTGGCCGATGGCCTGCACGATGTGGGTTTTGCCCAATCCTGAGTTCCCGTATATATATAAGGGGTTGAAGGGGTTGTTGCCCGGATTCACGGCCACGGACATGCCCGCCGAGCGCGCCAGCCGGTTACATTCGCCTTCGATAAAGGTCGCGAACGTCAGACCCGGATTGAGCTGCGGGTCGATAATTATCTTCTTGAGTCCCGGAATTACGAAGGGATTCTTTATATTTGCGGTATTGGTCTGCGTGTTGAAACGCGAGATGGCCGTGGTGTCGGCGTCGGCGGTGACGGGTACGGCCTGAGCGGCCGAACGGGGCACGGCGTAGTGCAGCCGGGTCTGCTGGCCGTAGAGCTGCGAGATGATCGGGCGCAGGAACGGAATGTAGTTCTTCTCGATCTGGTGGACGTAGCTCTCGTTGGGAACGCGCAGGCGAAGGTTCGTGCCGTCGAATTCGAGCGGTACGATCGGCTGGAACCATTTCACGAACTCCTCTTCGGAGGTCTGGGCCTTGATTCGGTCAAGGCAGTTCTGCCACATATCGCTATATGTTTGCGCGTTGTTTAACATGATAAGGGTTGCACTGTTTTTGATGTGACAAAGTTGTGAATAATTTTGCAAAAAGATTTCCGAATTTATGTTGCAATTTCACTTTTTTTATATACAGAAAAACAACGGTTTCCGGACACTCAATTTTAACTCCCTGATATTGAATAATAGAAATATAATTTGTATATTTGCATATAAATTTTTTAAATTAATATACATTTAAATTATAAGTAAAACTAATAATCTTATGGCTAACGAATTAGAACAATCGGTGCTGAAAAAGGCGCAGGCATGGCTTGACGGCCACTATGACGAAGCTACCAAGAAGCAGGTTAAATACCTGATGGACAACGATATGAAAGAACTTGTCGAGAGCTTTTACAAAGACCTCGAATTCGGTACGGGCGGCCTGCGCGGCATCATGGGCGTGGGTTCCAACCGCATGAACGTCTACACGGTAGGCGCTGCCACACAAGGGCTTGCCAACTACCTGCGCAAGAACTTCGCGGGCGAGCAGATCCGGGTCGCCGTGGGCCATGACAGCCGCAATAATTCGCGTATGTTCGCCGAGCGCGTCGCCGACATTTTCGCCTCGAACGGATTCACCGTTTTTCTGTTCGACGCACTGCGTCCGACGCCCGAACTGAGCTTCGCCATCCGCGAGCTGAAATGCCATTCGGGCGTGGTCGTTACCGCTTCGCACAACCCCAAGGAGTACAACGGCTACAAGGCTTATTGGACCGACGGCGCGCAGGTGACCGAGCCGCACGACAAGAACATCATCGCCGAGGTCGCCAAGATTACCGACGTGAACATGATCCAGCTGGGCAAGAACCCGCAGAACATCACGATCCTCGACGAGAAGTTCGACGAAATCTATTTAAATAAGGTGCATGAGCTGTCGCTGTCGCCCGAAAGCGTCAAAAAGCACCACGATATGAAGATCATCTACACCCCGCTGCACGGTTCGGGCGTGCGTCTGGTGCCGGAGTCGCTCAAGAAGTTCGGCTTCACGAACGTGAAGCTCGTGCCGGAGCAGGCCGTTATCGACGGCAACTTCCCCACCGTCGAGTCGCCGAATCCCGAAGAGCGCAAGACCATGTCGATGGCCATCGACCTTGCGGCCAAGGAGGGCGCCGATCTGGTGCTGGCCACGGACCCCGATTCGGACCGCATCGGCGTTGCGCTGCGCAACAAGAAGGGCGAATACGTGCTGCTGAACGGTAATCAGACCCTCGTGCTGCTGCTGAGCTACCAGCTGACTCGCTGGGCCGAGCGCGGCAAGCTGGACGGCAACCAGTATGTCGTGAAGACCATCGTGACCTCGCAGATGGCGAACGCCGTGGCCGACTACTTCAAAGTGAAGTGTTACGACTGCCTGACGGGCTTCAAGTATATCGCCAAGATTATCCGCGAGAACGAGGGCAAGGCCAAATACATCGGCGGCGGCGAGGAGAGCTTCGGCTATCTGGCCGGCGATTACGTACGCGACAAGGACGCCGTGTCGGCCTGCTCGCTGGCGGCCGAGGCGGCGGCTTGGGCCATGGATACGATGGGCCTGACGCTCTACGAGTGGCTGCAGGAGCTTTATGTGAAGTACGGCTTCTTCCGCGAGGGCCTCGTGTCGGTCGTACGCAAGGGCAAGGAGGGCGCCGAGCTGATTCAGAAGATGATGGTCGAATTCCGGGAAAACCCGCCCAAGACCATCGTGGGATCGCCCGTGGTGAAGATCAACGACTTCCTGTCGCTCGAAACGACCGACGTGAAGAGCGGTGCGAAGAGCCCTATCGAGCAGGATAAGAGCAATGTGCTTCAGTGGTTCACCGAGGACGGTTCGATCGTCTCGGTGCGTCCTTCGGGAACGGAGCCCAAGATTAAGTTCTACTTCGGAGTAAAGGCTCCGCTCGAATCGGTCGCCGATTTCGAGCGGGTGCAGGCGGAACTCGACGCCAAGATCGAAGCCATCAAGAAAGACCTCAAACTGGAGTAGCCGCGGCTGCCCAGTCCGACAAAAGCGCC
>OKRX01001379.1_pt1 | contig 18010 bp, 17 predicted proteins | sample 1601241 | NCBI WGS metagenome assembly OKRX01 (sample SAMEA3541500, study PRJEB24748) | human gut metagenome | biome: human gut; feature: human-associated habitat; material: faeces | place: China | collected 2012
TTTCCGGATTTTTATTGCAGACATTTTTTTCCAACCCGATCGCAGGACCGTATGTACTGGGGATTTCTTCGGGTGCAAAGATGATGGTCGCTCTGGCGATGATCATCTTTTTAAAATATTACACTTTGGTATCATCTTATATACTGATCATTGCAGCATTTATCGGATCTATGCTTTCAATTGGATTTATCCTGCTTCTTGCAAGGAAGATCCGGAATATGGCAACTCTTCTGGTTGGCGGAATCATGATCGGTTATATCTGCTCGGCAGTAACCGATTTTGTTGTGACTTTTGCGGAGGATTCAGATATTGTGAATCTGCACGGCTGGTCACAGGGAAGCTTTTCAGGGATGAGTTGGAGCAATGTAAAGGTAGCTGCGCTTATGGTAGGAATCACTCTGATCCTTACCTTTTTCCTGTCAAAGCCGATCGGAGCGTATCAGCTTGGGGAAATGTATGCGCAGAGCATGGGTGTCAATATCCGTGTGTTCAGGGTGCTTCTGATTCTGCTCTCAAGTGTATTTTCCGCATGTGTGACCGCATTTGCAGGGCCGATCTCATTCGTTGGAATCGCAGTTCCGTATCTGATCAAGCATCTTCTCGGGACGGCAAAACCGCTGGTTGTGATACCGGCAACATTCCTTGGCGGGGCGGTGTTCTGTATGGGATGTGATTTGATCGCGCGTATGGCATTTGCACCACTGGAGCTGAATATCAGTACCGTGACTTCGATCTTTGGTGCACCGATCGTAATTTTCATGATGATAAAAGGAAGAAAAGGGAAATAAATATGAGTGACAGCTATTTTCAGATGAAAGATCTTTCTGTCGGATATCATGGAAATGTACTGATCCATGATATCTGTACAGAGATTAAAAAAGGTGAGATATTGACACTGATCGGACCAAACGGTTCCGGGAAATCTACGATTTTAAAAAGTATTACCAAGCAGCTTACGCTCATTGGAGGTAAGGTAACGATCGGTGAAAAGAATCTGAAAGACTTATCTTACAAAGAGCTTGCAACGCAGATGGCAGTGGTGCTGACACAGCGGGCAAAGCCGGAGCTGATGACCTGCTATGAGGTTGTAGCAGCAGGGCGGTATCCTTATACAGGACGGCTCGGGATATTAACTCGTGAAGATGAAAAGAAGACACAGGAAGCACTGGAAATTGTCCATGCAACAGAATACGCAGAAAAAAGTTTTGAGGCGATCAGTGACGGGCAGAGACAGCGGATCCTTCTGGCAAGAGCGATCTGTCAGGAACCGGAGGTCCTGATTCTGGATGAACCCACTTCTTTTCTGGATATCCGTTATAAGCTGGAGCTGCTTACTATTTTGAAAAATATGGCGAAAGAAAAGCAGATCACGGTCATTATGTCACTCCATGAGATCGATCTGGCGCAGAAGATCTCAGATAAGATCCTGTGCGTTAAAGGAGATACGATTTTCGGGTATGGAGAGCCGGAGGCGATTTTTAAAGAAGATTTTATCCAGAAGCTTTATGAGATCGACAACGGGCATTTTGATCCGCTGTTCGGAAGTGTGGAGCTTGCAAAGGCGGAGGGAGAGGCAGAAGTATTTGTGATCTCTTCCGGAGGCAGTGGAATTCCTGTTTACCGAAACCTTCAGAAAGCAAAGATTCCATTTTCGGCAGGAATCCTGTATACTAATGATATCGACTATCATCTGGCAAAGCATCTGGCGGTCAATGTAATAGAAGAAGAGCCATTTGAGCCGGTAAGCGATCGTGCATTTGAACGGGCAAAGCAGATGATCAGACAGTGTAAAAAGGTGATAAATGCAGGAATTGTGATTGGGACAACCAACCGGAAGATGAAAGAACTGCTTGTATTTGCAGAAGAAATGGGGAAGCTGGAATCATATGAAAAATAGACTTTTGCACATTTACTGTGGAGATGGAAAAGGAAAGACGACGGCGGCAACAGGGCTTGCAGTGCGCGCAGCTGGAAGCAGTATGCGGGTTCTGTTTGCCCGTTTTTTAAAAAATGAATTTTCAGGAGAATTGAAGATTCTGGATCAGATCCCGGAGATCGAGGTACTTCATCTGGAAAAAAGCTATGGATTTTTTAAGACACTTTCTGAAAAGGAACAGGAAGAAGTCCGAGAGATGTATGGCAGGCTGTGGAATACGATCCAGAGAAAAATCAGCACAGGGGATTATGATATGCTTGTGATCGATGAATTTATGGCGGCATACCGGTATGGACTGATTCCGAATGAAGAGGCGGTGCAGTTCTTAAAAGACAGACCGGACAATCTGGAAGTGGTTCTGACCGGACGGGATCCGTCAGATGAGTTATTGGAGCTGGCAGATTATATTTCGGAGGTTAAGATGGTACGGCATCCTTTTGAAAAAGGAATCCGGGCAAGGAAAGGCATCGAATACTAAGGAGACGAAATGGAAATGGACAAGATGCAGGTCGTGTGGAAAAATCAAAAAGAACTGCGGTGCGGATACACAACGGGAAGCTGTGCTGCGGCAGCAGCAAAGGCGGCAGCGGCAATGCTCTTTTCCGGGGAGGAAGTCCGCCAGGTATCTCTTATGACACCGAAGGGGATCGAACTGTATCTGGAAGTGGAAGAGATCCAAAGAGAAAATGAATCTGTCAGCTGTGCCATTCAGAAGGACAGCGGAGATGACCCGGATGTGACGAACGGGATCTTCGTTTACGCCAAGGTCACGAAAAAAAGGGAAAAAGGAATGACCTTAGATGGTGGGATCGGAGTAGGGCGGTTCACCCGGAAGGTGCTGGAGCAGGAAGCCGGAGAGGCAGCAATCAACAAAGTGCCACGGCAGATGATCCGGGAAGCGGTGCAAAGCCAGATTGAGAAATACGAATGGGATGGCGGTGCAGACATTGTGATCTATATTCCGGAGGGCGTGGAGATCGCGAAGAAAACGTTTAATCCAAGACTTGGGATTGAAGGCGGGATTTCGGTACTTGGAACCTCCGGGATCGTAGAACCGATGAGCGAACAGGCACTGACGCAGACTATTTTCATGGAAATGAAGATGCTTCGTGATGAAGGTCACCGGTATTGTTATCTGACACCGGGAAATTATGGAAATGATTTTCTCAGGCAGACACTTGGGTACGACCAGGAGCTTGCGGTGAAGTGCAGTAATTATATCGGGGATGCGATTGATGACGGCGTGCGGCTGAAGATGGACGGACTGCTGCTTGTAGGACATATCGGAAAGCTGGTCAAGATCGCGGCAGGCGTAATGAATACTCATTCCAGACAGGCAGATGCAAGAATGGAAGTGCTTGCTGTCCATGCGGCAATGGCAGGGGCAGACCGGGAGACAGTGTGTGCTCTGATGGAGTGTTTTACAACGAAGGAAGCATTGGAAATCCTGGAAGAAAAAGGGCTTTTGGAAGAGACGATGCGGACGGTTATGGAGAAAATCGAGTATCACCTGACAAAGCGTGCCGGCGAGAAGATGAAGGTCGGGGCGCTGATGTTTTCCGATGAGCTTGGAGTTCTGGGGAAGACGTTGCTTGTGGATGAATTAAGGGAGAAAATCGGATAGGTAGAAAGGTATGACAAAAAATGGCAGGAAGATTTGACCTTGCGGGTGTAGGTCCGGGAGATCCGGAACTGATGACGATAAAGACAATGCGTGCGATTAAGGCGTGTCAGATATTGGTACTTCCAATTGGCAGTCCGGAGTTAAAGAAACCGGAACTGGAAGAGGGGGAAGAAGAGACATTTGCAAAAGAATGTCTGGCATATCGGATTGCGTGTGAGGCAGAGCCGGAGACGAAAAAGAAGCTGCGGCTCTATCTTCCCATGCCAATGATCAAGGGAAAAAAACTCCTGAAAGAGATACACGATGAGGGTGCAAGAAAGGCGGCAGAGCTTCTGGAGAAAGGAAAGAATCTGGTTTTTCTGACGCTTGGAGATCCGACCGTGTATTCGACAGGAATTTATATTTATAAAAGACTGAAGAAGATGGGATATCAGGGGGAGATATTTTCCGGGATTCCGTCTTTTTGTGCTGTGGCAGCAAGGCTGGAGATCCCGCTTGCGGAGAACCGGCAGGAGCTGCATGTCCTTCCGGCATCCTACGGGATTGAAGAAAAGTTGAAGCTTCCGGGGACGAAGGTTCTTATGAAGACTGGGAAAAAGATGGCGCAGGTCAAAGCTGTTCTGAAAGAGGAAGGACAGCAGGCGAAAATGGTCATGAACTGCGGACTGGATGGAGAAAAAATTTACAAATGCACAGAAGAAATACCGGAAGATGCGGGATATTTTTCGATTGTAATAGCAAAGGAGAAAGAAAAATGATTCATTTTGTTGGAGCAGGAAGCGGTGCTGTGGATCTGATCACAGTACGGGGGCAGAAGCTTTTGGAGGAAGCGGATATTGTGGTGTATGCCGGTTCGCTGGTAAATCCGGAACTTCTTACCGTATGTCAGAAGGACTGTCAGATCTACAACAGTGCGAAGATGACGCTGGAAGAAGTGACGGAAGTGATGATTTCCGGAGAGAAGCAGGGAAAAAAAGTTGTCCGTCTGCATACCGGTGATCCGTGTCTGTATGGTGCGATCAAAGAACAGATGGATCTGCTGGAAAAGGAGAATATTTCTTATAAAGTGTGCCCGGGAGTCAGCTCCTTTTGCGGAGCGGCATCTGCACTGAATGCAGAATATACTCTTCCTGGGATTTCACAGTCTGTGGTAATCACACGGATGGCAGGAAGAACGCCGGTTCCGGAAAAAGAATCCATTGAAAGTTTCGCTGCGCACCAGGCAACGATGGTTATCTTTTTGAGTACCGGGATGCTGGAAGAATTGTCAAAGCGTCTGATCGAAGGCGGTTATCAGCCGGAGACTCCGGCTGCGATTGTCTACAAGGCAACATGGGAGGATGAAAAGGTGTGCAGATGTAAGGTGAAGGATCTTGCGGTGACAGCAAAGGAGAATGGAATTACAAAGACAGCACTGATCGTGGTTGGTGAGGTGCTTGGCGGAGAGTATGAACGGTCACTTTTGTATCATCCGGAGTTTACAACAGAGTTCAGAAAGGGCAAAGGAAAAGAAGGTGCAGGAAATGTGTAAAATCGGAAAAGTCTATGTAATCGGTCTTGGACCGGGTGCTGAGAAAGAAATGACATACCAGGCGTCCACGGCACTGGAAAAAAGTGAGGTTATTATCGGGTATACCGTATATACGGGACTGATACGGGAAAGATTTCCGGATAAAAAGTACCTTTCCACACCAATGCGGCAGGAAGTGATCCGCTGTGAGATGGCAATGGATGAGGCGATGAAAGGAAGAACGGTAGCTATGGTATGCAGTGGGGATGCCGGAATTTACGGAATGGCAGGTCTGCTCTATGAGATGGGACAGGGCTACCCGGAGGTGGAGCTGGAGGTCGTGCCGGGGATCACGGCAGCAAATGGCGGTGCGGCAGTTCTTGGTGCACCTCTGATGCATGATTTTGCAGTGATCAGTCTGAGTGATCTTCTGACACCGTGGGAGAAGATTGAAAAGAGGATCCGCGGAGCTGCGATGGCGGATTTTGTGATCTGTCTGTATAATCCGTCCAGCCGGAAACGGGCAGATTACCTGAAAAAGGCATGCGAGTATATCCTGGAGTACCAGAGCCCGGATACAGTCTGCGGTTATGTGCGGAACATCGGACGTGAAGGCGAAGATGCACATATTCTGACACTTTCTGAGCTGAAGGATACGGAGGTCGATATGTTTACAACCGTTTATATCGGCAACAGCCAGACGAGAAATGTGGATGGGAAAATGGTGACACCGAGAGGCTATCGATTGGAGGAATAACTGTGGAAAACCGAAAATGCCGGGTAAATCTTGTCGGAATCGGGATGGGAAGTAAAGGAACGCTTACGGAAGAGGTCAGAAAGATCATTGCGGAAAGTGATGTGCTGATCGGAGCCATGCGGATGCTGGAAGGATTCCGGGAAAAAAAGAAATGCTGCTATGCAGAGTATCTGCCGGAAAAGATCAGAGCGATCCTGGATGAGCAGGAGGAAAGGAACAGATGTACGGTACTGTTTTCCGGGGATACCGGATTTTACAGCGGGGCAAAAAAGCTGGCGGATATTCTGAAAAAAGACGGATATGAAGTGCAGATTTTTCCGGGAATTTCCTCGGTAATCTATCTTGCGGCAAGGGTCGGAAAGAGCTGGGAGGATGCGAAGATCATCAGCATGCATGGAAGAAGTCAGAATTTTATCTATGCAGTTGCAAACCATGAAAAGACATTTCTGATCCTTGGAAAAAGTGCGGGAAAAGAGATCTGCGAAAAACTGAAATATTACCATCTGGAACAAGTAACCGTTTCGGTTGGAAATCATTTGTCTTATCCGGATGAAGAGATTGTGATCAAAAAAGGAAACGAGCTTCAGGCAGAAGATTTTGGTGATCTTACCACTATTCTGATCGAGAATCCAAAGCCGGAAAAGAGAACAGGAATTCATCTTGCAGATGAGGAGCTGATCCGTGGAAGTGTTCCGATGACGAAGGAGGAAGTGCGGACAGTCAGCATTGCAAAATTGAAGCTTACAAAGAATGCAGTAATATATGATGTGGGGGCCGGAACCGGTTCGGTGTCTATAGAGGCTGCTCTTCAGGGAGAGAATCTCCGCGTTTATGCAATAGAGAAGAATCCGGAGGGTGCAGAGCTGATCAGGAAGAATATGCAGAAATTCCGGACAGACCAGATTCAGGTGATAGAAGGAGTTGCACCGGAAGCACTGGAAGCACTGGAAATGCCGACCCATGCTTTTATCGGAGGCAGTACAGGACAGTTAAAAGAAATTATTCAGTGCATAAAGAAAAAAAATCCGGACGTCCGTATCGTGATTAATGCAATTTCGCTGGAAACCGTGAAGGAAGCGATGGAGGCGATGGAGGAAGGACTGCTTGCAGATCCGGAAATCATACAACTGAATGTGGCAAAGTCAAAGAAACTTGGAAGATATCACATGATGACCGGGTTAAATCCGATTTATATTATTTCAGACGGAGGAGATACAGAATGAAAATTCCCGGAATTGTAATCGCGGCATCTGCCAGTGGGAGTGGAAAGACAGCGGTGACAATGGCAATGATGAAAGCATTTAAAAATGCCGGAAAGAAGGTACGCGCCTGCAAATGCGGACCGGATTATATTGATCCTATGTTTCACCGGGAAGTGCTGGGAATTGATTCCGAGAACCTGGATCTGTATTTTTGTGACCGGGAGCGCTTGAAAGAGCGGTTTATGCATCATGCGGAAGGCGCGGAGCTTGTGGTGACAGAAGGTGTGATGGGGTACTATGACGGGATCAGTCTGGATTCGGATCAGGCAAGTACTTATGACGTTGCGAGAACCCTGGGACTTCCGGTAATCCTGGTTGTTCCGGCAAGAGGTATGGCATCGACAATCCTGGCAGTATTGAAGGGAATGATTGAATACCGGAATGACAGTAATATCCGGGGAATCATTCTGAACCGGATTTCCCCGATGCTGTATCCGAAGATGAAGAAGATGATCGAAGAGGGATTGCAAACAATGGGATTCCAGGTTCAGGTGGTTGGTTATGTGCCGGAGGAGGATGCTTTTCATCTGGAGAGTCGGCATCTGGGACTGATGCTTCCGGAGGAAATAGGGAATCTGAAAAAACAGATTGACCGGGCATCAGAGATTCTGACAGAGACACTTGATATGGAATCGGTGCTGAAAATTGCCTGGGAAGCAAAAGAAATGGAGTATCATCCGGTGAAGGCAAAACAGGAAGCAGCCGGACGAAAAGTGCGTATCGGTGTAGCGCGTGACTTGGCCTTTTGTTTCTATTACAAGGATAATATGGAGCTTTTAAAAGAGCTTGGATGTGAGATCATTCCGTTTAGTCCTTTGGAGGATACAAGGCTTCCGGAACATTTAGACGGACTTTTATTTGGTGGTGGATATCCGGAACTTTGTGCGAAACATCTGGCAGAAAACAGAGCTATGCGAAAAGATGTAAGAAAGCAGATTGAAAATGGAATTCCATGTATTGCGGAATGTGGAGGATTTTTATATTTGACAGAAGAGCTGGAAGGGGAAGATGGAAAGCACTATCCGATGGTGGGGGCACTTCCGGGAAAAGGGATCAAAAAAGGGCGACTTACCAGATTCGGATACATTGAGCTGACTGCGGAAATGAACGGAGTGTATATGAAAAAGGGAGAGAAGATCCGGGCGCATGAGTTCCATTATTGGGATTCTACGGAAAACGGAGAGAATACACTTGCCGTAAAGCCGGATGGTGTGAGGAAATGGCAGGCTGTTCATATGAAGGGGAATTTGTTTGCGGGATTTCCGCATTTATACTTTTATTCCAACCCCAAAGTGGCCAAACGCTTTGTAGAAGCGTGTAGAACCTACAGAAGCAAGTAAAAAGCTGACAAAGACAAATCGAAAAGACAGGAGATTAGACTTACAGATGGAAGAGACCAGATGGAAAGAGAAAATAAAACCACTTGATGAAAATGCAATGGAAGAGGCGCGGGCTCACTGGATGACGGTAGGGAAGCCACTGTTTAGCCTGGGAAGTCTGGAGGATGCGGTGATCCAGATTGCCGGGATTAAGGGGACTTCAGATTTTGAACTGCGAAAGCGCGGGCTGATCATTATGTGCGCGGACAACGGTGTGGTAGAAGAAGGCGTGACACAGACCGGTCAGGAAGTAACGGCAATCGTGGCGGATAATTTTACAAGAGGAGAGACAAGCGTCTGCATCATGGCAGAAGAGGCAAAGGTAGATCTTTTCCCGGTGGATGTAGGGATGGCAACAGATGTGCCGTCTGTGACAAAGAAAAAATACAAAGTGATGTATGGCACACACAATTTTGCAAAAGAAGCGGCGATGACAAGAGAAGAGGCAGTTGAGGCGATAGAAGTTGGAATTCAGATGGTAAAGAAGTGTGCCGAAGCGGGATACGAAATTCTTGCGACAGGTGAAATGGGGATTGGAAATACAACGACCAGCAGTGCGGTTGCCTCTGTATTGCTCGGAGAGGATCCGAAGGTCATGACAGGAAAGGGGGCAGGTCTGACGAAAAAAGGTCTGCGAAAGAAGGTACAGGTCATCCGGGAAGCGGTTGAGCGGATGCAGCCGGATAAGACAGATGCGATCGATGTACTTTCCAAGGTTGGAGGACTTGACATAGCAGGACTTGCAGGTGTATATCTTGGTGGGGCGATCTACCGGATTCCGGTGCTGATAGATGGCTTTATTTCTGCAGTGGCTGCACTTGTGGCGGTACGGATGGTTCCGGAATGTGCAGGATATATTTTACCATCCCATTTGTCTGATGAACCTGCGTCAAGAAAGATTTTAGATGCTTTAGAAAAAAAACCATTTCTCACATGTGGTATGTGTCTGGGGGAAGGAACAGGAGCAGTGGCAGCGATGCCGCTTCTTGAGATGGGACTTCAGGTGTACCGCAAAATGGGAACTTTTGATGATATTCACGTAGAGCAGTATGAAGTACTGGATGGGAAGGAAGAAAGATGAAGTTTTTAGAACCGATGATCATTGCGTTTTCTATGTATTCCAAAATACCGATGCCGCGCATTGAGTGGAACAAGGAAAATATGAAATATACGATGTGTTTTTTTCCGCTGATCGGTGTTGTGACCGGAGCAATCATTTATCTGGCAGGAATGTTTCTTGATGGAAATATTTTTTCAAAAGTACACAGTGGAAGATTGATGTTTGCTGCGGTCATGACATTGATACCAGTTTTTGTAAGTGGAGGAATCCATCTGGATGGATTTATGGATACGATGGACGCACTTGGATCCTGGGGAGATAAAGAAAAGAAACTGGAAATCCTGAAAGATTCGCATAACGGTGCTTTTGCGGTCATCGGAATCTGCTGTTATTTTACCGGAAGCCTTGGCGTATGGAGTGAAATCCGGACGGAGATGCTTCCTGTAGTAGCAGCAGGATATGTAATTTCAAGAGCGCTCAGTGGGCTTGCTGTAGTGACATTTCCGGCAGCAAGAGGAAGCGGTCTTGTAAAGACTTTCCAGGATGGAGCACAGAAAAAGGCAGTAAGGATCACAATGATCGTATACCTGGTCCTGGCGGCAGTATATTTGTATTTCTGTTCGCCGGTTGGTATGGTGGTACTTCTTATAATTGCAGGAGCAGTATTTGGATATTATTACCAGATGAGCAGGAAACAGTTTGGAGGCGTTACCGGGGATCTGGCGGGATACTTTCTGCAGATTTGTGAGCTGGCATTATTAGTCGGGGGATTGATTGTGCAGGGAATCCAATGAAAAAGCAGAAAAAGGAAGAGGAGACATATAGAAGATGGAAGTCAGACTGATTCGGCATTTTGCGACGGAAGGGAATTTGGAAAAACGGTATATAGGGGTGACGGATGAAGAAATAAAAACAGAGTGCGTTCCGGAGTATATTCTGAAAAAAGAAGAAAACAGACGATACGGGAAGAAAAATGGACGTGCGAAGTGGGAGCCGGAGCTTGTGATTGTCAGTCCGCTCAGGAGGTGCAGGCAGACGGCAAAGATTCTTTTCCCGGGAGCGGAGCAGGTTGTCTGTGATAAGATGAGGGAATGCGATTTTGGGCTTTTTGAGGGGAAGAATTATCAGGAGCTGACTGGGAATCCAAAGTATCAGAGCTGGATTGATTCTGGAGGTACAAAGGCATTTCCGGGAGGAGAAGATCCGATGGAGTTCCGGAAACGATGTGTTTGCGGATTTGAAGAGATGATGGAAAAGATGATAAAGGGAAAAAGGAAGAAGATTGCCTTTGTGGTTCATGGGGGAACGATCATGTCGGTGATGGAAGCATTTGATCCGGAAAAGAAAGAATTTTACCACTGGCAGGTGAAAAACGGAAAAGGTTTTCATTTTCAAATTGAGGAAGAAAAATGGCAGCAGGGAAAGAGACAGTTTGAGGAGATTGAGGAGATATGAGTTCTTTGATGGCATGTATAGCAGGAATGGCATTGGATGCGGTTTTCGGAGATCCGGTATGGCTCTATCATCCGGTGCGGATCATTGGAAAGTGGATTTCGAGGCTGGAAAAATGGTTGCGCGGATTTTGCAAAAATGAGGAAAGAAAAGAGAGAATCGCAGGGGGGATTCTGTGGTTTGGTGTGGTTATGGTATCCGTCGGAATTCCGTGGGGACTTTTGTATCTTGCCGGAAAGGTCAGCTTCTGGCTTCGATTTGCACTGGAAACCTTCTGGTGTTATCAGCTTCTTGCCGGAAAGTGCCTGAAAGATGAAAGCCGGAAGGTTTATGTACAGCTCGTAAACCATAACCTGGAGGGGGCAAGACATGCGGTATCGATGATCGTAGGGCGGGATACCGGAAATCTTTCTGAGGCCGGAGTGACAAAGGCAGCGGTAGAAACGGTAGCCGAAAATACATCAGACGGAGTGATCGCACCGCTCATTTTTATGTTGATCGGTGGGGCACCACTTGGATTTTTTTATAAGGCTGTTAATACAATGGATTCTATGGTAGGATATAAGAATGAAAAGTATTTACATTTTGGTCGGTTTGCGGCTAAAATGGATGATGTATGGAATTATATTCCGTCCAGGATATCAGCACTTCTGATGATCGCAAGTGCATGGATCTTCAGGATGGATTATAAAAGGGCGTGGGCAGTCTGGAAAAGAGACAGGCGAAAGCATGCCAGCCCGAATTCCGCACAGACAGAAGCGGTATGTGCAGGTGCACTTCAGGTGCAGCTTGCCGGAGATGCCTATTATTTTGGAAAATTATATCCGAAAGAGACAATTGGAGATGATGTGCGTCCTATCGAGCCGAAAGATATTTTAAGAGCCGGAAATCTGATGGACGGAGCAGCACTTCTGACACTTCTTGTCTTTGGATTACTGAAATATTGTATGATACTGATGTAAGGGGAATAAAAGGTTATGGAATATGTACATGGTGGAGATATTTATACACACAAAGGAATGACAGATTTTTCCGTGAATCTGAATCCGTTCGGACCTGGAAGAGCTGTAGTGGAAGCGGCAAGAAAGTCAATGGACCAGATTGGAAATTATCCGGATGCCAGTTGCAGGAAACTGAAAAGTGCTCTGGCGAAAAGACTGGAAGTTCCGGCTGAGCATATTATCTGTGGAAATGGGGCGGCGGATCTGATTTTTACGGCAGTGCTTGCGGACTGCCCAAGGAAGGCGCTGATACCGGTTCCTGCATTTGCGGAATACGAACAGGCACTGCGTGCGACCGGGTGCGAGATCTGTTATTATAAGAAAAGAGAAGCGACTGGGTTTCAGCTGGAAGAAGATTTTCTGGATCTTCTGAATGAAGATATCGATATGGTATTTTTATGTTCACCGGATAATCCGACCGGAAAGCTGATCGACCGGAGCATGCTCTGGAAGATTCTTGCCAGATGTGAGACTTACGGAATCCGGATGGTGCTGGATGAATGTTTTATTGATTTTGCGGAAAATGCAGCTACGGCATCCATTCTTGCGGATACCAAGAGATGGAGAACTTTATTTATCCTCCGTTCACTGACTAAGATGCACGCGATTCCGGGAATCCGTATCGGGTATGCCGTTACTTCGGATATGGAATTTCTGGAGAAGATGGAACAGTCCAGACAGCCATGGAGTGTATCGATACCGGCACAGGTGGCAGGCATGGCATCTTTAAAAGAGGGGATGCGTGTGAAACGGACCTGTGATTTTACGAACCGTGAAAGAATCTGGATGGAAAATGAACTGAACAAGCTGGGAATTACCCATTATCCGTCAGATGCCAATTTCATTCTGATGCGAAGCGGTATAAATTTATATGAGAAACTGAAAAAACAGAAGATCCTGATTCGGGATTGCAGCAATTACAAAGGTCTCGGAGAAGGATATTATCGTGTTTGTATGCGGCAGAGAGGAGACAACCAGAAGCTGATCGATGCGCTGGGAGAAATCCTCTATGCAGGTCAGGGAGAATTTTAATATGGCAAAGTCGATTATGATTCAGGGAACCATGTCAAATGTTGGAAAGAGCCTTCTTGCGGGAGGGCTCTGTCGTGTTTTAAAGGAAGATGGAATCAGGGTTGCACCATTTAAGTCACAGAACATGGCACTCAATTCTTTTATCACGGCAGATGGTCTGGAAATGGGACGCGCACAGGTCATGCAGGCAGAAGCTGCCATGATCCAGCCGGAAGTTTATATGAACCCGATTCTTTTGAAACCGACCTCCGATGTAGGAAGTCAGGTAATTGTAAACGGAGAAGTTGCGGGAGTCATGCCGGCGATGGAATACTTCCGTAAAAAGAAAGAATATATTCCGGCTATTTTAGAAGCTTATCATAAACTGGATGAAAAGTATGATGTGATTGTCATAGAAGGTGCGGGAAGTCCGGCAGAAATAAACCTTAAGCAGAATGATATTGTCAACATGGGACTTGCTGAGCTGGTGGATGCACCGGTTCTTCTTGTAGGAGACATTGACCGTGGTGGTGTGTTTGCGCAGATCGTCGGGACGGTTATGCTGCTGGAAGAAAAAGAGCGGGCAAGAATCAAAGGTACGGTGATCAATAAGTTCCGTGGGGATGTAAAAATTCTGGAGCCAGGTATCAGGATGCTGGAGGATCGGACAAAGATACCGGTATGTGGCGTGATGCCATATATTTATGCGGATATTGATGATGAGGATAGTCTGTCAGAAAGGTTTGACCGGAAAGAAAAGGCGGCACTTCTGGATATTGCAGTGATCCGCCTGCCGCGTATTTCTAATTTCACAGATTTTGCAGTACTGGAATGCAGGGAAGAAGTTTCTCTCCGGTATGTGTCAAAGGCAGGAGATTTCGGGAATCCGGATCTGGTAATTTTGCCGGGAAGTAAAAATACGATGGAAGACCTGTTGTGGCTTCGTCAGAGCGGACTGGAAGGAAAAGTGCTGCGCCATGCCTCATCAGGGAAACCGGTATTTGGCATCTGTGGCGGTTACCAGATGCTGGGAGAAGAGATCTGTGATCCGGAAGGGGTAGAACGTGGTGGAACCATAAAAGCGATGGGGCTGCTTCCTGCCGTTACTGTATTTGAAAATACCAAGAGAAGAACCCGTGTTACCGGAAAGTTCGGAGAAGTTACCGGAATCTTAAAAGCAATGTCCGGTGCAAAGCTGGATGGATATGAGATCCATATGGGGGAAACTATTTTTTCAGATAAAGATGCTGCAGATCATAAGATGCTGGTACAGATCTGTGATCAGGTGACAGATGAGAGCCGGTGGGACGGAGCGCAGAAGAAGAATGTGTACGGTTGCTATGTACATGGGATTTTTGATGACCGGGAAGTAGCGGATGCACTGATCGGGGCACTTCTGAAAGAAAAAGGATACGGCGAGGAAGCCATGCACTCCATGGACTACCATGCTTACAAAGAGAAGCAGTATCAGATTCTTGCAAATGCAGTTCGTGAGAATATGGATATGAAGAAAATATATGAGATTATCGAGAAGGGAAATGCAGCAGAATGTTTCATCTGATCACAGGTGGCAGTGGAAGTGGCAAATCCGAATATGCAGAGCAGAAGCTTATGGAGTATGCCAGCCATTCAAAAAGAAACAAAAAACGCTACTATATAGCAACTATGATGCCTTTCGGGAAGGAAACGGAAGAGAAAATTGCACGTCACAGAAGACTTCGTGCAGGCAAAGGGTTTGAAACGATCGAATGCTATACGGATCTTAAAAAAGCTGCGGAAGTCCTGCAGACAAAAGAGACAGGAAGTGTTCTTCTGGAATGTATGTCCAATCTTGTGGCAAATGAAATGTACGATCCGTCAGGAGCAGGTGAAAATGCAGAAGAGTCCATTCTGGCAGGAATCCATAAGCTGCAAAAGGTCAGTGATGATCTGGTAGTTGTTACAAATGAAGTGTTTTCAGACAGCATGACAGACAATCCGGAGATGGAAAAATATCTGAAGCTTCTCGGAAACATAAATCTTCGGATGGGAGAGATGGCAGATCTGGTGACAGAAGTTGTGTACGGAATTCCGGTTGAAAGGAAAGACATAAAAAAATGAAAATGATAATCGGCGGTGCATACCAGGGGAAGCTTGCGTATGCAAAAAAGCAGAACCCATACATTCATTGGACGGATGGGGAACTATGTGAAGGAGATAATATTTTTGCGGCAGAAGGAGTCTTTCATTTTGAAAAATATATCCAGAGCATGATAAAAAAAGAAAACTGGTCGGAAAAAGAAGCAATTGATTTCGCATCGAAACTAACAAAAAAGTGTCCGGATATTGTAATTGTGACACAGGAGATTGGCTATGGCCTGGTTCCGATAGACGCATTTGAGCGCAGATACAGGGAACTGACCGGAAGGATCTGTACCGTACTTGCGGCAAATTCAGATCAGGTAGACCGGGTAGTATGCGGGATCGGTGTGACGATCAAAGGAGGAGATACCAAGTGAAGATAGAACTGGAAAATGTAAAACCTGCAGAAATAGAAAAACGCAGTTTTGAGATCATAACAAAAGAACTGGGAGATACGCATCTGATCCCAGGAACAGAACCGATCGTCAAACGCTGTATCCATACAAGCGCAGATTTTGATTATGCCAAGAACTTGATGTTTTCAGAAGGTGCAGTAGAAAAAGCGCTGGATGCCATCCGGAATGGTGCAGTCATTGTAACCGATACCCAGATGGGAAAAGCAGGTATCAACAAACGGAAGCTTGCAGAATACGGAGGCGAAGTTCTTTGCTTCATGTCCGATGAAGATGTAGCAGAAACTGCCAAAAAGAACGGAACCACGCGTGCCGTGGCAAGCATGGAAAAAGCAGCCGCCCTTGATAAAAAAATCATCTTTGCCATCGGAAATGCCCCGACAGCCCTTGTAAGACTCTATGAACTGATCCAGGATGGCAAATTAACCCCGGAACTTGTCATCGGAGTTCCTGTAGGATTCGTAAATGTCGTCCAGTCTAAAGAGTTAATCCTTTCACTAAAAGCCACACCATATATCGTGGCAAGAGGCAGAAAAGGTGGCAGCAATATCGCTGCATGCATCTGCAATGCACTATTATATATGTTGTAGATATATAATAAACTACCCTTGTCCAATGAGGTTTTTGTATTCTAACTGTATTTGCGATAATTAAAAAAAATAACTATATTGTCAGAAAATAGACACAATTCCGTATTGAATTCCGACCTGAACTCTGCTATTATAATTGTATGCTAGTTGAAGGACAGCAGGAAGGAGAAATTGATTATGGGATTTTTAACAGGAAAGACTGCAATTATCACAGGCGGCGGAAGAGCCGTATTAAGTGATGGAAGCTGCGGATCTATTGGATATGGAATTGCAACAGCTTACGCAAAAGAAGGAGCGAATCTGGTAATTACCGGGCGTAATGTAAAGAAACTCGAAGATGCCAAAGAAGAACTTGAGAGACTCTATGGCATCAAAGTATTACCTGTACAGGCTGATGTCAGCGCGGGGGCTGATAATGAAGCAACAGTACAGAACGTAGTAAAGCAGGCAATCGACACATTCGGAAGAATTGATGTCCTGATCAATAATGCAGGACTGGCACGAGGCCTGGAACCAGAGTACGAAGGCGACTTCGACGACTGGGACCAGATGATAGATACCAACATTAAAGGTCTGCTCACCATGACCCGACTCATCGTTCCCGGCATGGTGGAACGCAATCGTGGTCATGTCATCAACATCGGAAGTGTGGCTGGCGATGCTGCCTATGCGGGCGGAAATGTGTACTGTGCCACCAAGAGTGCAGTAAAAGCCATCACCGATGGTCTGCGCATCGACGTGGCTCATACCCGCGTTCGCGTTACCAACATCAAGCCGGGACTGGTGGAGACCAATTTCTCCAACATCCGTTTCCATGGCGACACCCAGCGTGCCGACAATGTTTACCGTGGCATTGAGCCATTGACAGGCGATGACATTGCCGACGTGGCATTCTATGCCGCCTGCGCTCCCGAGCATGTTCAAATAGCCGAGGTGCTGGTTCTCGCCACCCATCAGGCCAGTGGCACCGTGATTCACCGAGACTAAAAACTTCTTACAAGATATCCATGATTTCCTCGAAACGGGAAATACGACGGAGGCGTTCGTGAGCGAACTCCTCCGTTTTTTCATGCGCCCATGTTGTATGGAAAGGTATATGAACAGCCGATGCACCTATCTTCAACGCAGGCACAATGTCGCTCTTGAAACTGTTGCCCACCATGACCAACTCTTCGGGCTTTACCTCCAACTCACGGCAGAGCCTTCGATAAGCCTCGGGCGTCTTGTCGCTCACGATGCTCACCACGTCAAAGTAACGTTGCAATCCCGAACGCCACAGTTTGTTCTCCTGGTCTTGCAACTCACCCTTGGTGAATACCGCAAGCTTGTAATGACGCGTCTGTCTGAGCCTTGCCAGCGTCTCCTCCACGCCCTCCAAAGGACGGGCATCGAGCCTCAGCAAGGTCTTTCCCAGCTCCACGATTCGCCCTATCAGCTTGGCAGGCACCTCGCCCTGACTCACCTTCACGGCATTCTCCACCAGCGAGATGGTAAAGGCTTTCACACCATATCCCAGGTCTTCCATATTACCGCTCTCTGTCTCGAAGAGCGAAGCAGATATCTCCTCCTTGCTTCCATAGTCTGAAAGCAAGTCACAGTATTCGTCCTCTACGTCTTCAAAATAGTTCTGCAATGCCCACAACGTATCGTCGGCATCAAAGGCTATGGCCTTGACAGAACCCGCTATCTTGTTGTTTTCTTTCATTTTCGTAATTTTTTACTCAAGAAGTTTTTTTCAAGAAGTTAGAGAAGTTACTTGGGAAGTTAGAGAAGTTAGCATGCCCTGAAAGGCACAAAGCAACACGCCCTGAAGCCCAGAAGTTCATAGCCCAGGGGCAACGCCCGCAAGCAGCACGCCCTGAAAGGGCAGAAGCTCTTAGCCCAGGGCAGCGCC
>OKRX01001382.1_pt1 | contig 18001 bp, 24 predicted proteins | sample 1601241 | NCBI WGS metagenome assembly OKRX01 (sample SAMEA3541500, study PRJEB24748) | human gut metagenome | biome: human gut; feature: human-associated habitat; material: faeces | place: China | collected 2012
AGGCAGCTAAACAGATCGCTGACCTTGAACGAGAAATTGAACAGCGAAAACAGAGTCGAGAATATCGAAGCATTGCGGACAAGATTAAGGAAAATAGAAGAACAATTAGCCAACGAGACAGACAGCAGGAAAAGAGCCGACGCAGAAGTCGTGGCATGGAAATTTAGGTATGAAAAAGCGGAACAGGCAAAACGCTATGCACAGACACACCAAAAGACAACAGAGGTAGCTGTTGAGAAAAAAGTGCCCTATGAGAAATGCGATAACTGTGACCGCACTGCTTACCAAAAAGCAAAAGAAAAATGCGATAACCGTAAAATTCAGTTAGAGAAAAAATATAAAAATATGACGGCTGGTTATGAAAGTATCCTGTTTCTGCTGGCATGGTACAGTATAGCCATTACACTATTCACTGCTATCCTTTCTCCAGTTTTCTTTAGTGACTGTATTAGCTTTTTCAGTATGTTTGCTAAAGGAATCTTAAGCCTGTTTCAAAAATTTGTTGCAGGTGCAGATTCTTTCGGACAGTTAAGCAGTGGAATCTCAAATAGTATCATTTCAGGGATTGTGTACTGGCTGATTGTAAGTATTGTTATGGGAATTTTATTTATCATAACGGGATTGCTGATAATCGGGACTGGCTATCAGGTGGGGAAAATCTACCGGAAATATTGCTGGGATATTATCAGCATCATGGTGGTGATAATGAGTACAGCTATCATAATCTATTTCGGAAAATGGATAAAATCAATTATTCCGATAAACCTCATTATGTTGCTACTTCTGGTACATGCGGTTTATATCGGAATCCGATGTTATGTGAAAAACTGGCGAGAAAAACGAGGATATTTTTAAAGTAAAATGGTCAGGTAAAACTGCCTGTTTTTCACAAAACAAATATACTTATTTTTAGTTATCCAGATTTTTAGAGTCTGTGAAAACTGTTCTTTGATTTTTAACACTATTTTTTATAATCTTCCAAATGAATCTGTTTTGATTGATTGACAATTACCGAGCTATTCTAGTATATTTAATCCATAAAGCAGATACAAAATCGCAGATGTGCAGGTGAACAGACATGAAAAATATCCATAGCATTGAATTTTATACTGGAAGCAAGGAAGAACTGCTTCCCGGTTTTGAAAAAGATTTTCCCTATATCGCTTCAAGGGCAGAACTTGACAAGTATATCGGACATTATGTACCGTGGCACTGGCACAAGACAGTGGAACTTTTTTATATGGAAAGTGGTAGCATTGAATATGATACGCCGGGAGGAAAACTGTTGTTTCCGGCTGGAAGCGGCGGCATAGTAAATTCCAATGTACTCCATATGACAAAAGCAATATCGCAGAAAGAAAAGAATATACAGCTACTTCATATTTTCGATGTTTCCCTACTTGCCGGGGAACAGGGAAGCAGGATTGAACAAAAATATATTGCGCCTATCATAACAGCCCCACAGATTGAGGTAATTCCGCTTTTTCCAGGCAATGCAGAAGAAGAAAGGATTTTGAAACTGCTTGCCGCTTCATTTCGTTTATCCAGTGATGAATTTGGATATGAAATAAAACTGCGGGAAACCCTAACAGAAATATGGCTCATGCTTTTTGAACTATCCCGTCCTATGCGTGAAAAAAAGGGGGAACATAATAAAAGCAACGATAAAATAAAGCTGATGATGATATATATTCACGAACATTACAGAGAGAAAATCTCTATCCCGGAACTTGCGGCAGCAGCATACCTAAGCGAAAGGGAGTGTTATAGAGTGTTCCATGACTGTCTGCACATGACACCCGTAGAGTATATAAAGGCTTACCGTCTGCAAGCTGCCTGTCAGATGCTAGCAAAGGGGCAGGAAGCAGTTACCGTTATCAGCCATGAGTGCGGTTTGGGGAGTAGCAGTTATTTTGGAAAGGTTTTTCGAGAATACACACATTGTTCACCCACAGAATATCGGAGAAAATGGCAGAATAGTGATAGATAAGGGCAGAAAAGAAATATTTTTTCTATTCCTTTTGCATTATAATGATACCTGTAAAGTAAATCCGTCATTTACAGGAGGTGAGTGCAAAGTGGTAAAACTGAACATTCTGAACATGAAAAATTTTTTAGATACGGTCAATAGCTGTTCCGGCAAAGTAAATATGCTCTGCCCGGATGGTAAAAAACAAAACATCAATGGGGAAGAAAAGATACAGGGCAGTTTGTGGCGACAATACTCCCAAAACAAAAACTGTTTGCGGCTTGTTTTAGAAGTTCCGAATCCAACGGACTATATGAACATTGTTTCGTACTATGCCGGGGATTGCTGATTTATCTGTAAATATTTCATCATAAAGGGGCTGGACAGTTTATCTTCCAGCCCCGCCCTTTTGAAAGGAGTTAAAAATGGAGTTGAACATTCAGACCGCAGAACTGGCATTAAGGGAAGCGGCAGAATCCAATCCGGGAGCATGGGCAGAACATTCCCGGTATGTAGCCGAAGCCTGTAAAAACATTGCGTCACACTGTAAAGATTTATCTTCTGAACAGGCGTATATTTTCGGGCTGTTACACGATATTGGACGTTATGCCGGAGTGAGTTCGGAAAGGCATCTGATAGACGGCTATCGTTACTGTATGGAGCGTGGGTGGGGAAAAGCCGCACAAATATGTATATCCCACGCATTTATGATACAGGATATTGCCACATCTATCGGAGAGTTTGATGTCAGTGATGAGGATTACCTGTTTATGAAAGAATTTGTTGCAAATGCGGTATATGATGATTATGACCGTCTTGTACAGTTATGTGACGCATTGGCTATGCCTTCGGGGTTCTGTCTTTTGGAAAAGAGATTTGTAGACGTGACAATGCGATACGGCGTTCACCCAGCGACAATAGACAGATGGAAAAAGATTTTAGAGATTAAAGAACGGTTTGAGGATCAGATTGGCTGTTCTATCTATGCCCTGCTTCCGGGCGTTATGGAAAACAGTTTTCGTTAAGGGGGGATATTGTGTATTACGAATCCAGTGATTTTTTGGAAACAGCGGACAGCGATACGTTAAAGCAGATTGCCCGCACAAGGGAATTAACACGGAAATATTATTTTTCTGATTATAGAGATACAGAAAAACGCACTTCCATTCTTCGGGAGCTGTTGGGCGGAATAGGGGAAAATGTGGCAATCGACACGCCTTTTCATTGCGACTATGGAAAAAATATTTTTTTGGGAAATGATGTGATCGTCAATATGAATTGTACCTTTGTGGATAACAAAACTATCCGAATTGGCGACAGGGTATTGATTGCGTCAAATGTGCAGATTTATACATCTTCACACCCTGTCTTACCACAGGAAAGGTTTGTGCCGGATTGGAGGGAACGTCAGACAACATTTTTTAGAACCTATGCACGTCCGATAGAAATAGAAAGTAATGTCTGGATTGGCGGCGGCTGTATTCTTCTGCCCGGAGTCACTATAGGAAAAAACAGCGTGATAGGGGCTGGAAGTGTAGTTACCCGCCCTATCCCGCCTAATTGTGTTGCAGTAGGAAATCCATGCAGGGTGATACGTTATTTTGATACAGACAGGGAAAGGTGGCAGCATGAAGTATAAGCATATCGTTTTTGACATTGACGGCACTCTGATTGATACGGAATATGCTGTATTACATTCTTTACAGGAAACTATAAAGGGATTGTCCGGGAGAGAGATACCATGTTCTGAACTAAGATTTGCGTTAGGGATTACAGGAACAGACGCTTTGAAAAAACTTGCGATAAAAGACACTTCCTATGCGATAGAATTATGGGATAAAAATATGCGTAACTATACAAATAACATTAAAGTATTTGACGGAATCGTTGAATTATTGAAAAATCTTCTAAGTCTGGATTATGAAATGGGGATTGTCACATCAAAGACAAGGGAAGAATTTACACATGATTTTTGTCCGTTTGGTATCAGTCATTATTTCAAAACAATCATATGTGCAGACGATACACAGGAACATAAACCCAATGCCGCACCGATTTTGAAATATGTGGAATTATCAAAAACAGACCATAGGAAAGTACTTTATATCGGAGATAGCAAATATGACAGTAAATGTGCGGAAAATGCGGGAATTGATTTTGCTTTAGCAGTATGGGGCAGTCATAATAAGCACATAAAAGCAGATTATTTTTTAGAAAAACCTGCCAATCTGTTATCTGCTATCACTTCAGAGAAATTTTATTAGCGATGAAAGATCGAACGAAAATGACTCCGAGGTATATTAAAAAAACTTGCTTGATCAATTATGGTGATTTTGATTAAGTAGCCTGTATGTAAAATAAAGCATACAGGCTACTTGTGGTTTACAATTCCAAAGAATCTTCTGCATCTACCCACATTTGCATATTACCATCAAGATATAATCGTGCATATTCAAGTGGCTCATCAATAGCAAGTGTATTTAATGCGCAGTCTGATCCAGGAGTGGTTTTTAAGTTCTTCTCAGCTTCCCAACAGTCAATGCGGAGCATATAACCGGCATTGGTATAAACATCAATGCTGTTTCTGTGTGGATTGTATTCTGCAAATATTGTTCTCATCGTATCTTATCTCCATTTTTTTAATAATCAGTTATAGAGTTAAATATCGAAAACATTTCAATCAGTTCACCATGTCGTTATTGTTATATGTTATACTGTGTTATGAAATTTTCTTTCCCTTAATTTTTCCCATATTAAGGTTCATGAAAGCTAATGGGAGAATGTAACACAAGGGAAAGAGTAAGGGAAAGTACACTTGCTACAAACTTAGTGTTTTCAAGGGTTTGCGAAGAATTTGATAATCAAATATAATAGTTATTAAATTTCCTAAAATAAGTGGAATATCAACTGGAATTTGACAAGTACCTTATAGCTTCATATTTTCAAACCTATTATATCAATTTTTTCTTGATTTAATCATAAAAAATGCTATACCAGCAACTATTATGTATCCGAACAATGAAATAACAGATGATTCAATTCCAAACTCACCACCTGTGATGGCGAAATATTTTGAATTAAGTACATATGTCATTACAGAATATTTATCCATTTTTTCCCCAATGGCTAATCCTCCACCAATAATCACAACGTTCCAGATAGCATGAACTATTCCACTATTCCAAACTGAACCACTTTCTATTGCAATCATCGAAAACATAACGCCTACCATCGTTCCGGCGATAATTACTAATAAACAACTGCCTATTGAAAAATCCTGTCCAAGAACATGTACAATACCAAATAACATTGATGGAACAATTACAGCCACCTTAATATTCCATCTTTTCTTTAATGCATTAAGTATAACTCCTCTAAACACCATTTCTTCAACAAATCCAGCCGCTATTCCGGTAAATGCAACCCCTGCACTTAAAGTATTGAACATCTGATTTCCATTCATATTTGAGGATACATACTTACCGTTGAATATTAAAAGATAACTTCCTTTTATAACAAATGGTAATAATACAGCTATTAAAATCCATCTTATTTTAATAGCAAATTTAGGCATTCCGAAATCCGAAGTCGGCAATTTAATAATTTTGCTAATAAACATTTTCAGAATAAGATATGTCAATCCAACATATATAATTCCAGCGGTAATATTACAAATGCCAGTTGGAATTTTTATTATAACAAACATACTTGCAATGGATTGTGCAATAATCTGTGTGATTATTAAAATAAATATGGCAACAAATGATGTGCTAATTGCTTTTTTTGTACTCATTTTATTTCTCCTTTATAACTTCCGATTTTCTCAATTCTCCAAACTGGAATTGAGATTTCACCTGTTCTAAGGAATTTAATAACTGTTATATTTTGTTATTAATTTTCTCACGAGCCCTTGAAAGCACTAAGTTTGTGACAGGTGAACTTTCCCTTAGACTTTCCCTCATGTTATATCTTCCCACAGAGTTTTACGAACTCCGATAAGGGCAAAAACAAGGGAAAATAAAATCTATAAAATAGTATAACACAAATAAAACTGACATGGTGAACTGATTGAAATGCTTCAATATTTTTTGATTTTAAGGAGACACAACATGAATACCATTTACGCAGAATACAATATGTATCGCAACAGTATCGACATTTACACATCCGCTGAATATATGTTACGCATTGACTGCAATAAGGCAGAGGATGGACTGAGAACTACCCCAAACTCACAATGCTCATTGAACGCACTTGCGATTGATGAACCATTAGAATATGCTAAGCTGTATCTTGATGGAGCTATGCAGATGTGGGTGGATGCAGAAGATTCATTCGAATTATGATTGCATAAAAAATGCGGAAATGATTTTGTCATATATCATTTCCACATTTTTTCTATATACATTTACATATGATTTTATTTTCCTTTGTACATTCCACTTCGTCTTTTGCATAGCCAACAGCTACCATAACCACAGGAATATATCCAGCCTCGATTTCTAACTTATTCATAAGTTCCTTTTTCTGCTGCAATACAGTTGGAACTGCCATAATATACACAGATGCCAAACCAAGTGCGGTTGCCTCGATCATGATATTTTCTGCCATGCAGGATGCATTACAGTATGGTATCATTGGAAAATCTTTATTTTCTTTTACACTGATCAGCATTAGTGTGGGAGCCTCATAAGTAGGATGTTCTCCCATCATCGGCATGCTGAATGCCGTTTCCTTATCAATCTGTTTTCTTATTTCCTCGCTCTGAATCACCGTAAGAGAAATTACACTGTAATTTCCCATAGCGACTGGGGCAGCATTCGCTGCCTCAATTAGCATTTCTGTCTGTTCCTTTGAAATCTGCTCCGTTTTAAATGCACGACATGAATATCTATGCTTGATTGCCTCTAATGTATCCATATTTTTATTTCTCCATATTTTTCGTAATGCTGACACTTTCTCTCGAATATAATTTTTCGTCTGCAATTAGTTTTTTCACAAATTCTATAACAGATGGAATCGTGCTGATATATCCTTTTGCAGCTTCTCCTTTTACTGTCAATACATAATCATCCGGATTGCCTTCACGAAGATATCCCGGACGAAGTACCGTATAGTTCAGATTACTTGCTTCCACAATATCGACAGCATCTCTGTTTGGTATCTGTGCCGGCTCATTGTCTACGTTATCATCCCCATCCATTTCCGCAGGAATCTCATTGTAAATGCCAACAGCTCCCATAAACAATAATCTTGTGATTCCTGTTTCCGGCATCACCTTTACCAGATTTGCCGCAACAACAGGAAGGCTCTCGCCTGAAATTGCACAATAAACCAGATCTGTTCCTTTCAGTGCTTTTTTCAGTGCATCTATATCTGTTGCATCCGCATCTATGACTGATATCCGGTCATTATCCTGATATTCACTTTTTGCATGACGGGCAATCAGCGTAAGATGATAATCCGTATCCTCTGATAAACTTTTTACCAGTGCTTTTCCAAACAGCCCGGTAGCACCTAAAATCGCTATATTCATGTTATTTTTCTCCTTCTGCCTGTAACGGTTTAATATCTTTTCTATAATAATGAACAATCAATATCACACCCACAACTGCACAGACGAAATCTGCAATCGGTATGGACAGCCATACCATATTCAGGATGCCGGTCATTGACAACAGCCATGCTGCCGGTATGAGCACCAGATAATTGCGTGACAGATCCACTAACATACTTGGGATGCTGTGTCCTAATGCCTGTACCACACAGGTACTCATGTTTCTTATGGCAGTCACCATATACAAAATACAAAGCATATGCATTCCGACTACACCAATCTCTATCATTTCATCGGTTGCATTAAACAGTCTTAAAAGCTGTGCCGGAAATCCGTAGCAGACGATTGTTCCGACAGCCATCATAATCATGCTGTATAGATATCCGTAACGGATTGTCTCATCAATTCTTGATTTCTTCTTTGCTCCAAAATTATATGCAATTACCGGAATACTGGTACTGCATAATGCATTTAAAATGGCATAGAAAAAATGTGTATACCTGCAGCACGCACCAAATACGGCAACCGCTGTTGAGGAAAACTTACTAAGCACTGCATTAAAATTGAACATCATAAAGCTGTTCAATGCAAGAAGAACTGCCGATGGTACACCAAGATAAAGCACATTTCTGACTGCATATCCATAAGGTTTTAAAGTAAAGTGCAGCTTTACCTCTGTGTTCTTTCTCAAATTTAATACAAGTGCAATCACTGCCGCAATCATCTGACTCACCACGGTCGCAACTGCCGCACCTGTAATTCCCATCTTCGGGAAGCCAAACATACCAAAAATCAATATCGGATCAAAAATAATATTCAGAATTGCACCTACTGCCTGAGAAATCATACTGTACAAGGTCTTCCCTGTGGAAATAAGCATCCGTTCAAAGGTAAGCTGTGCAATGGTTCAGATACCGAATATAAAATACACCCTTAGATACTGAACTCCGGCATTTCTGATTTCAATATTCGTGGTCTGTGTATTCATAAAAATACCCGAAAGCGATGTGAAACCGATCAGCAGCGACAGAATACCTGTGAGTAAAACAAGAAATATTGCTGCCGAAGCGGCATCATTCACTTCCTTCTGATTTTTCTCTCCCAGAGCTTTTGACAGCATGGTATTCATACCAACGGCAATACCGGTTCCTAATGCTGTCAGAATCGTATACATCGGCATGGCATAGGTGATGGCAGATAACGCATTTTCACTGATCATCGCCACAAAAATGCCGTCTACAATATTGTACAATGCCTGAACCGCCGTAGACAGAATCACCGGAAGCGACATCTTAAGGAGCAGCGACCATACCAGTGCCACTCCCATTTTATTTTCTGTAATTGTTTCATTCACGATAATTCACGCTCCGCTTTCTCGTCTTACCATGTCAATGACATTTCTACCAGATCCGGGCTGTTTGGATTGCCAATCATTGCGGTTTTCTGGTCAAAATCTGTCAGCTTTGCAATTTCATCATCCGTTAAATTGAAATCAAAAATATCAAAATTTTCTCTGATGTGTTCCGGTTTTGTACTTCTAGGAATAACGATAATACCGCTTTGTGTCAGGAACCGGAGCAGAATCTGTGACGGCTTCTTATGATACTTTTCTGCAAGTGCAGCGACTTCAGGTTCTGTAAACATCTCGTTTCTGTTGCCCTGTCCAAGCGGAGCATAAGCCATGTGTGCCACATTTTTCTTATCCAGCCATTTACGTTGTGCACTTCTCTGGCAGTACAGATTCGTCTCAATCTGATCGACTGCCGGTACAACCTTGTTATATGCAATCAGATCTACCAGCTGTGCAGGCTCAAAGTTTGATACGCCGATAGCACGAATCTTTCCTTCTTCATAAAGCTTTTCCAGTTCACGCCATGCATTGTAGTAATTTGCAAATGGCCAGTGCAGAAGCAACAGATCTATGTAGTCTGTCTGCAGATTTTTCAGTGACTGTTCCACTGTTTCTCTGACATTCTCGTAGGATTTGTAATTAACCTTTGTCACAAGAAACAGTTCCTTGCGGTCAATCCCGCTTTTCACAATGCCGTTTCCAACAGCTGCTTCATTTCCGTATGCTTCCGCAGTGTCCAGCATACGATAGCCAGCCTTAATCGCAGATGCCACTGCATCTTCGCATATCTCTCCTGCAAGCATAAATGTTCCAAAACCAAGTACAGGCATTGTAATGCCATTATTTAACTTCAAATATTCCATATCAAACCTCCAAATATTAAATTGCACAATTTCTTATTTCATGCTAGGATAATTGTAACAAGTTCGTGTTACTCGAAGTCAAGAGGATTTTTGGATTATCCTTTTATAAACTTATATATATCTGGAGGGATTTTCATGTATTACACAATCAGACAATTTGCAGAAATGTTTCACACCACAGAGCACACCATCCGTTATTATACTGACATTGACCTGCTTCCATGTCAGCGTGATGGCGGAAATCGTCGTGTGTTCGATGAAGAATCCATAAACTGGATGCAGGGAATCACCTGTCTGAAAAACTGCGGTGCTTCGATTGAAGATATCAAAGAATACTGCCGTCTCTGTCATTTAGAAGAAAATGAGGAAAATCTGACAGCAAGATATCAGATTTTCCTCAAACAGCGTGACGAGGCATATAAAAGATTAGAAGAAGCAAAAGCTACGGTAGAATATATGAATCATAAAGTAAAGCATTATGAAGATATACTTGCCGGGCTCGTTCCTGATGATACGAATCCTGAAAAATGGACGGAAGAAACACGTCCGGAATTGCATTCGGTCTAGTTACTGCCTTTGAAACAGACATTTTGCTGTACTTATTGTATGATATCATTCTCAATATCCTTAATTTTCCGGGCTGGCACACCACCAATCACACAATTATCTGGCACATCTTTGGTAACAACAGCTCCGGCTGCAATGACTACATTATTACCGATGGTAACTCCCGGCAAAATCGTAACATTTCCACCAATCCAGACATCATTACCAATTGTAACAGGTTTTCCAATGCCAAGATGTTCTCGGCGTCCTTTTGGTGTGATTGGATGATTGACAGTGGTAATCAGCGTGTTTGGTCCAATCATCACATAATCGCCTATATGAACAGGCATAATATCAAGAATCGTCACATTGTAGTTCGCCAGAAACTGGTCTCCGACATGGATATTTTTCCCGCTGTCGCATATAAATCCGGGACATAAACACATATCCCGTCCCACGGAACCTAAATATTTTTCAATCAATACCGCCTGTTCATCCTCTGTGGCATCCGCATCCTGCATTTTGCGAAGTTCCCGGCAGAATTTGATTGCATTTAATTTTCTGCCATTTACTCCGGCATCCCAGAAGTCATAATAAAGTCCTGCGTCTAACTTTTCTTCCTCTGTCATGATAAGCCTCCTGATTATATCTTTTTATTTTTATTCTATAAATAATCCAAATGTCAGTCACTACCATTTCTTAATAATATAAGTGGTATTTTCTAATACGTGATTGTATAATCAAATGAGAATAAAGTTATATGCCTGATTTCAAAAATTTTAAAACAAACAATAAATCCGTAATATCAGCTTACAAAAAGGAGTCCTCTCATGCGTAATAAATATATTGATCTTGCTATTAACAAACTGGGAATTGCATTTGATTCTCTTGACCTGACCTTTCATCAGATGGATACCGGCGTACCCGGTGATGTGACCTCTTACTGGCCGGGACCAGAAGACGAAGATGTGCTGATATGCGTATTTAAGGGAAAACAGATTCATGAACCTTTTCACAGACAGGATTTTTTCTTTATCAATTACGCATACAGAAACAGTTATCAGGCATTATCAGAAAAATATAATAATCTCATCACCATAAACGAGGATGAATGTTATATTGGACAGCCTTACAGCGGCTATGCCCTGCGTGCTGACAGCAGCGAAGATGTTGTAATTATCGGCGTGCTTATCCGCAAAGATTCCTTTTTCCGGGAATATCTGCCGACCGTCTATACCGATTCCGACCTATTTCGATTCTTTGTCGAGCCACAGACGAATAAATTTTCCGATGAATATATCCATCTGCCTGTCACAAAGGAGCATGCCATCCGCACACTTCTTGAAATGATGGTAGTAGAATATGCTGACAAAGGAGAAGATACCCAACGCATCTTAAAATCCATGCTACAGACTCTTCTTCTTGAAATTGCCCGGAGATACCGGATTGAAAAAAGTGGAAATACCCCCAAAACACTTGCGGAACAGATTATAGATTATATGTGCGACCACTCCGATGTAGTTACGCTAAAAGATATTGCTGCACATTTTTCCTATCATCCGAATTATATTTCTGCACTCCTTCATAGGGAAACAGGCAGAAAATTTACTGAAATTTTGCTTGAAAAGAGAATGGAGCGTGCCGTTCTTCTGATGAAAAATACTTCCCTGACAATCGAGGAAATCTCTGTACTGCTTGGCTACAGTAATCATAGTAATTTTTATAAAGCTTTTAAAGAGTATTATCAAATGACTCCGAGAGAATACCTAAAGCTCTTATGTAACAAATATTAGAAATTACCACCAAAATACTTAATATAAGATAGTGACCGCCATACCTTCTGATTATATAATCAAATCAAATTCAGAGGTACATCTGAAAAGTTACAAAACAGGAGGTAACTACCATGTATAATTTTAATTTTTATATGCCTACCAAGATACTGTTTGGTCCCGGTAAACTAAATGAATTACACAGTGAACAGCTTCCGGGTAAAAAGGCACTGATTGCAATCGGCGGTCAGTCTGTAAAGAAATATGGCTATCTTGAACGGCTCGAAAAAGAATTAGATGCCGCCAACGTGGAACATGTATTATTTGAAGGTATCCGCCCGAATCCTACCGACATCAATGTCATGAATGGTGCAAAAGCAGTCAGAGAAAATGGCTGTGATTTTGTTATCGCATTAGGCGGTGGTTCCATTATGGACTGTTCTAAATGTATTGCTTTGATGGCAGCCAATGACGGTGATATCTGGGATTACTCTTTATCTGCAAACGGTGGGAAAAAACAGCCTGAAAATTCGGCACTTCCTATCATATGTATCACAACTTCAGCAGGAACTGCAAGCGAAGTTGATATTGCTTCTGTAATTACCAATGATACAACACAGGAAAAGACTGGCATTTTTTTCCCATCCATGTTCCCAACACTTTCTATTGTTGACAGCAATCTGATGATGAGCGTTCCTGCAAAACTTACTGCTTATCAGGGTATGGATGCATTTTTCCATGCTTCAGAAACTGTAGTAAACATCAATCATCATCCTATGGCAGAAATGTTTGCGTTAAAGACAATTGAATATGTTGCCAAATATCTTCCTCGTGCAGTAAAAGACGGAAATGATAAAGAAGCACGTGCATATATGGCTCTTGCCAATACATTTGCAGGTTATTATATGATGTGTACTTCCGCACATACAATGGAACATGTAATGGGAAGCTTTCATGACCAACTTGTTCATGGTGCAGGACTGATTGAAATTGCACATGCATATTATGACTTCTTTGCTGAAAGAAAAGCATCCGAAGAAAACATGATAAAAATGGCAGTAGCAATGGGTGTTGCAAACCCTTCCAGTGGAAAGGATTTTATAGCTGCACTCGATAAACTTATCTCTGATGTTGGATGTGCTGATCTTAAAATGAGTGATGATGGAATTACCGAAGACGAATTAAAGTTATATCCTGCAAAGGTTCATGAAGTCTTAGGTGGTGATATTACCGCTGATCCACTACCATTATCTGATGATGACTATTTAACAATATTTGAAAACGCATGGAGGTAAAATTCAATGAAAAAATTAGCAACTAATACTGTACTTTGTGTGCAGCCACTTCCTCAAACCATTGTTTCCTGCAGAGACAAAGACGGAAAAAACAACGCTTTAGTGGTTGGATTTGTAGCAAACGTAAGCCTTGATCCGGTTATGGTTATGGTAGGAATCACTCCTGCAAGATATTCTCACCATATTGTAAAGGAATCCGGATGCTTTGTAATTAATTTTCCTAAGAAGAGCTATAAGAAAGAATATGGCTATCTGGGTTCCGCTTCTGGAAGAGATGAAGATAAATTTGAAAAGGCAGATATTAAATGGGAAGATGCAACCTATGTGGATGCACCGATTCTTACGGATTGCCCTGTAAGTATTGAATGCAGCGTTGTAGACAGCACAATGCCTGGTACCCACGAATTATTCATCGGTAAAGTGGAAGCCATTCATGTTGATGAGGAATATCTTGATGCCAACGGAAACATTCTCTGGGATAAAATTGATTTAATGTAACAATTATATTCATCATAACAGAGAGGCTTATCTCGCCCCTCTGTCTTTCATCTGTTTATTATATCGTCTGGAACTTTCTGCATCATTCTCAAATTCAGCAAGTTTCTCAGATATTGCTCTGGTCTTATTAGTCTCAGTTTCTACATTGTCATAAGATTTCTTCCAGTTTTCAACTTCCTGCTGATAATCTGCAAATGCCGTCTTAGATTCCTTATAACTTAGATAAAATTCATTCATGTTTTCAAATCCATAGTTGTGAGCCAGGTTTGAAAGTCCAATCTTCAGGCGATAAATATAATCTGTCTTTTCATCAATCTTTCTCTGCAACTCTGCTTTCCTTGTGAACTTTGCCAAACCTTTTAAATCTGACAATTCAATCTCAAAATTACCTCTTTGCTGTTCTGCCTGAAATATGAGATTATTCTGATTATCAAGCTCTGCTTTTATCTTCTTAAGCTTTGGGTATGCGGCGGCCTCTGGTGTCATTACAGGCGTGTCTGGTATTTTCTGAGGTACAACTGCCTTTGCTGGTTCAGTAATAATATCCTTGATTGTTTCCTTTTGCTTTGGCACTGTTTCATTAGCCATTGCATTTTCTTCAATAGCAAGAGTGTTATCCACCTCTATATGGCTTGTAATATCAGTCTTATCGGCATTCGCAACATCTGTATGCAACATCTTATTTCGAATAGTTCTGGCTGCTTCAATCACCTTTGATATCAGCAGTACCAGCTCCGTAATCGCCATATTCAGTATCAATGCCAGCCGATTAGGTCTGTTTCCATACAGTTCAATCGACCTTTTTATTGGTTCTGTGATATGTTCCCTCTTTATCTGTAGGATATCATCCATAGGAACATCGCTTATAATTGCTCTGTCAACCTCCCGATTCCAATCCATCCGCAGTTTATTATCCTGCTCAATCTGTTCAGCTTTGGGATTACCAAGTAAATGAAAAGCAGGAGAACAGTATTCGATTAAAAGAATGACAGGTGGCAGAGTCATTGAAGCAAATACAGATTTTTATAGATACCTTATCTGCCACCTGCCGTCTGCCGGTGTATGAAATTACAAAAACAGATTGCGAATCGCTTGCAACTTGCAATCAAACAAGATATAATGAAGAAAAAAGAGGAGGCGATATCTATGGCAAGAACAGCAAATGTATTTGCACGTGTCGAACCTGAAGTAAAAGAACAGGCAGAGCAGGTGCTTGATCAACTTGGAATTCCAATGTCCAATGCAGTAGGAATGTTTCTGAGACAGATTGTGCTCCAGAGAGGAATTCCTTTTGAGATGAAACTTCCAGCTTATGAGGAGCCTGTTGCATATGGCTCTCTGACAAAGGAACAGTTCAATGCAGAAATAGAAAAAGGCATGGAAGATATTAAGGCTGGAAGAGTGTATTCAGCAGATGAAGTTGAAGCAGAAATGAAACGGGAATTTGGTATATGAAATATAAAGTGATGTATACAGCAGGAGCAAAGAAAGATCTGCGAAATATTTTCAGATATATTTCAGAGGAATTGTTGGCTCCGGAGAATGCTGTAGGACAGACAGATCGGATTATGACCGCTGTTCGAAAGCTGGATACCATGCCGAGCAGAAATCGGTTTTATGAAGAAGAACCGTGGCACAGTAGAGGACTTCGATTTTTTCCAGTGGATAATTATTTGGTATTTTACAAAACAGATGATAAAACTGAAATAGTATATGTAGTGCGAATTATGTATGGTGGACGTGATGTTCATAAACAGTTAAGTCAAACAGAAGACGTTTCAGTAAATTAAAACAGAATATGGAACAAAAACACGAGCAGTTAGTCTACGAAAAATAGGTTAGCTGCTTTTTTATGCAAAAAAGGAGGTGCCGTGTATGGGATATGCACGTAAAGATTTAGAGAAAACAAAGAAAATAGCAAAGAAATTTGTACGCTATCAGGAAGGGGCAGAGTCCTGCGGAAAGGTGAATCACAGAGACGTTCAGACGGGAGATATGTATATACTTATACGGATCCTCTCGGAAGACGTAAATATGTTTATGCACAAGACCTTGTAACGCTTCGGGAAAAAGAAGCACAGCTCATGAAAGATCAGATGGACGGTCTGGATATTTATGTTGCCGGAAAGGCTACAGTAAATTTTGTATTTGAACGCTACATGAGTCTCAAAAACAATCTGAAACCAACAACCAAGAGCAATTATCTTTATATGTATGACCGATTTATCCGGAATACATTTGGAAAGCGGAATATAGCAGAGATCAAGTATTCTGATGTGGTGCAGTTCTATAATCATCTGACCAAGAAGCAGGAACTGAAGATCAACACGTTGGAAACTATTCACACGTTATTGCATCCCACTTTTCAACTGGCTGTAAGGGATGACATTATCAGAAAAAATCCTACGGATGGAGTCATGGCAGAATTAAAGAAAAACTTAGGCATGAAGACCGGTGTGAGACATGCGCTGACAATTCCACAGCAGAGAGCATTTATGGGATATATTGCTACGCATCCGATTTATTTTCACTGGTGGCCGATTTTTACGATTCCCATGTTGGATACAGTGAAAGATGCTTTTGAGATGATCTGGGAAGAGCAGAAAGAAAATGGATGGACAGATGCAGAGATTGATGGGATGACAGGCTTTGTTTTCTGTAACCGTTATGGAAATATAATGAATGCCCAGTCAGTCAATCGTGCAATCAAGAGAATATCATCTGCTTATAATGCAACAGAAGAAATAGAGGCAAAAAAAGAGCATCGGGAGCCGGTGCTGTTGCCGGATTTTTCAGCGCACAGCTTGAGACACACATTTTGCACAAGGCTTTGTGAAAGAGAAACGAACCTGAAAATAATCCAGTCGATCATGGGACATAAGGATATTCAGACCACTATGGATATCTATGCAGAAGCGACAGAGGAGAAAAAACAGGAAACATTTGAACATTTGGCTGCAACAATGGATGTATTTTAAGAAGGGCTTATGAACCCTTTCATCTGACAACAGAAATAACCAAATGACATCAAATTGACAACAGATATGATTTGACAATGATTCATCATGAACGGTGATGAAGAGAAGACAATTTAATAGAAATAGCACAGCGAAGCATCGCGAAGGGTAATGAAGAAAAATTAAAAAAATTCCCGACAATGAAGTCCCTGGACGCTGACAAGAAGTCTGCGAAGTCAGAAAACAGCACTTCCACAGCAGCACCGGAGAAAGAAGAAGTTATCGACTTCTCCAAGGTAAAGGTAGAGCCTTTATTTGAGGAATTTGTTGATTTCGATACTTTCAGCAAGTCAGATTTCAGAGCTGTAAAGGTTAAAGCGTGTGAAGCTGTTAAGAAATCCAAGAAGCTGTTACAGTTCACTCTGGATGATGGAACAGGCACAGATCGTACGATTTTAAGCGGTATTCACGCTTATTACGAGCCGGAAGAGCTGGTTGGAAAGACCTTAATTGCGATCACTAACCTGCCACCGAGAGCCATGATGGGAATTGAATCCTGTGGAATGCTCCTCAGTGCAATCCATGAGGAAGAGGGAGAAGAAAAGCTCCATCTTCTGATGGTTGATAACCACATCCCGGCTGGTGCTAAACTGTATTAATAAAAGAATATCAAAAAATAACACTATGCTTTGTACCAATTTTCGAGAGTTTGTACCAATTTTGTACCAATCATTCGGAGATTTTTGAAGAAGTATGGTAGGATATGTGAATGGAAGAGACTGGAAATTTGAATTCTGGTCTCTTTTTTTATATCTTCAAATCTGTAACAAGGTGTAAATATTTAGATATGCTCATAGAAGGGAGAATTGGAACCAGAGCAGGTTCGGAACATTATGGACAGTATGATAAGAAAATTGTATGACATGGAGCTGGAAGAACTGGGACGGAGCGGCTGGCAGGATGAAAAATTACTGTCAGAAGTCAGAAAACTTCTGGAAAAGAACAAGGCTTCTATCCAGGTGGAAGATAAAACTGGACGTGAGGGTGAATGGCGTGGGTAGACCCTAAAAGTCAAAATAACGGTAAAGAAAATACTTGAAACTATATCGCACAAGAGATACAATAAAGTAAAAGGGGTGATGAGATGGAAAGAACGTTATACCATGGCTCACAGATCATTCTGGAAAAACCGG
>OKRX01001394.1_pt1 | contig 17876 bp, 10 predicted proteins | sample 1601241 | NCBI WGS metagenome assembly OKRX01 (sample SAMEA3541500, study PRJEB24748) | human gut metagenome | biome: human gut; feature: human-associated habitat; material: faeces | place: China | collected 2012
CGCCAACAGTCACCTTGTTGATTTACGCCTTTCATGGTGACCTCATTTCTTTTGATAGAGCAGTTTTGAAACACTCTTTTTGTAAAATCTGCAAGAGGATATTTGGATAGCTTTGAGGATTTCGTTGGAAACGGGATTACATATAAAAAGCAGACAGCAGCATTCCCAGAAACTTCTTTGTGATGTTTGCATTGAAGTCACAGAGTTGACTTTTGGAATAGTGAATATGGTGATTCTACTCCGCTGGATTCCGCAAGGGCCTCTGCCAAAGAAGCCTGTCTGGAAGCATACGCCACACAAATGCTTGCCGAGAAGACAACTTCTGCTGAGTTCTTGTCGTTTTCCCAACTAAAAGAAAATGCAGAAAATTTCAACACTGCAAGAAAAGAAAGCACGTCAAACGGCGGTATTGTCTACGGCCCTATAGAGTATTCCTTTGATTCTTACTATCACCGTTATCTTTCACAGCTTGAAAACGATATAAAGGAATACTGGATTTCTACCAATGCTGTAAGTGATGCAGATATTGACGCTTTCTATTCTGAAAATCAAAATCTGTTCTCCCTGAATGGTGACGCAGATGTTTCTGCTATTTATTTGTCATATATTCCATCCGACCTCTCTGCTGACAACATCTTTTTGGGCCTTGAGGAAGGTGTTTCTTTAGAGGACATCCAAACACAATACCCTTACGTCACAGACTGGCACACCTATTCTTTTACAAACGAAACAGAAAAGTCCGATCTCTTATCCCATGCAGACATCGTTTCACAGGCATCCAGCATGAATACTGGAGATGTATCAGACCCGTTTTTAGATGGGACTTATCCGTGCATTATTAAAGTCACAAGAAAGGAGGACGCAACCGTTATCCCACTCGCAGAGGTTCGTAATCGTATCACAGATTACTTGTTAAACTCACGGATAAGCACAGAAACCGAGCTGATTCAAAATCGTCTGGTATTTACCGAAACCGATGCCTTTCAAAATACGTCAATCGAATAGGAGACTCAACCATGAAGAGAAAATTTTCCCTGGTCATGAGTGCAGCTATGATTTTAAGCCTCATCGCTCCTATGACCAACGCCTTGGCTGAAGATATTCAAACTCCAGAAACAGCCACTCCCGAAACCGTTGTCACAGAAGATGCCGCGTCCGGCGGAACCACCTATTATGTAGATTCTACAATCGGTGATGACTCCAACTCGGGAACCTCGCCCGAAACGCCTTGGAAAAGCCTCGACAAAGTGACCGCCACCACTTTCTTGCCTGGCGACACCATTCTCCTGAAATCCGGCTCCGTTTGGAATGGCGAATGGTTATGGCCAAAAGGCTCCGGAACCGCAGATGCGCCTATCAAGATCGACAAATACGGCGGTGATGCACTGCCTGTCATCAATGGTATGGGCATTGATCGTGGCATGAACTACTCTGGTGCTGTTCACCTGCGCAACCAAGAATATTGGGAAATTCGCAATCTTGAAGTCACAAACGATGATGACTTCGATGTTGACATCGACCTTTCCCGCCCGCAGGGTGACAACAGTTGGTCGAGTCAGGCCGAAACACGGAATGGCATTTTGATTATCGCCGATGGCGATCTTCTCAATGATGATGACGACGGCATTTTCGATCATATTTATATCGAGAACTGCTATGTACATGACGTAGATGGCCCCAACGATTGGAATGACACTTTTACTGGTGGAATCATCTACAATGTCGTTGGCACGAAAATTCGTCCTAACACTTCTTTCCGTGATATTCGGATTGCCTACAACACGATCCGCAAGGTTGATTTGCTTGGCATTACCGGCTTTGTGCAGATGGCAAAAAGCGGCTATCAGGACGATGTTGACACATACAATCTTTGGATGGAAGACATCTATATCGGCCATAACTATATCGAAGACGTTGCTCAGGGCGGCATCGATTTGTGCGATGCCCGAAATGCCGTCGTTGAATATAATGTTGTTGATGGCTTCCTAAAGCGGTATCCCAATTTCCGTCCTACTGTTGCTCTGTACCCTTGGAAATGTGAGAACTCCGTCTTGCAGTACAATGAAGTTTATAATGGGCCTTCGACGAACGCGGACGGCAGCCCCTATGATATGGATTCTGCACTAAAAAATGTTGTCTACCAGTTCAACTACTCGCACAACAATCCCTGTGGCTGGATGTTGTACATGGGGCGCAATACCAATGATATAATCCGCTACAATATCAGCGATGACGGTGGCGACTTTATCATCAAGTATTTCCTTACCGCCAATGCAACTCCTGCCTACTTTGTAAACAACGTAATCATGTATGATGGTGCCAGAACCACATTCATGCACCGTGATCCTTTCAAATCGCAAACTTATTTCTACAACAATGTTTTCTATAATAAAAGTACCACAACCACCACAACATGGCACGATACCAAACGCTATCTCGGGAATCTCGGTTCTGTCACATTCAGCCATAACTGTTTCTACGAAGCCAGTGGTATCCATTCCCAATATGAACCAGCCGACGACTATAAAGTCACTGAGAATCCCGATATGGTGAATCCCGGACAGACTCCTCAGCAGAACAGCGATGGCATTCTGAGTGGTGCTACAGTTTGGGATGGCTACAAGCTCAATGCAAGTTCTCCGCTGATCGATGCAGGCATCTATGTTCCCCAGATGGGAACCACTGATTTCTATGGCACTCAGCTGTATTGGGGTAATGCTCCTGACATCGGTGTTCACGAGTACCAGCAGGGCGAATATAATAATCCATCCAATTTTGCATTAGGCAAAACTGTAACCTCTAACAATTCCCATGAATCCTTGACTCCCGATTTAATGGTTGACGGCATCTATTCTCAGAATTCTCGCTGGGCCGCCGCCAACTCGGATCTTCCCATCTGGCTGGATATTGATTTTGGCAAGGATACTACCTTTAATAAGGTTGTCCTTACTGAAAATATTGTATCCGGGTGGGCATCTCCCCGAATTGCCTCCTTCAACTTGCAGATTCCTACGGCGGATGGTTATCAAACAATTTACACCTATGACGGCGAAATCGGCGAAGGGAAAGATTTCACGTTCGACACTGTGACTGCATCCCATCTTAGAATGGAAATCACCAGCCTCCGCGCCGACACAAGTACGCATGGCCGTGGCGAAACCGATCCCAGCATCGTTGAATTTGAGGTATACAAAGTTCCCGTAATTCGTGAGCCGCAGAATCTGCTTTTGAATAAGTCCGTTTCCGCCAGCTCTTCGCACCCCTCCTGCCCCGCATCCAAAGTAAATGACGGCGATGCCTCTCAGGGTTCCCGCTGGGCTGCTGCCAACTCGGATCTTCCTGCATGGCTGGAATTCAATCTTGGCTCTGAGCAGACCTTTAACAGCGTAACCATCACAGAAAATATTGTTCCAAATTGGGCATCCGAACGAATTACCGGCTTAGAGTTCCAAGCATGGAATGGTACGGAATACACTACAATCAGTACCTATAGCGGCACGATTGGCACATCCAAAACCATTTCCCTGCCAGAAACGACCAGTTCCAAATTCAAGGTCTTGATTACTGGATTGCAGGAAGACACTACGAAAAATAGCAAGGGGCAAACCGATCCAAGCATCCAAGAAATCGAGCTTTACTACCGCTAATATAACAGAGCCGCTTCAAGCGTATTGCATAAGTGCAACGCTTGAAGCGGCTCTATTTTTATCCTTTAGAATAAGCAACTCCCGCGCTTGTTAGGCGCGGGAGTTAAAGAAGGAGAAAACACGAGTTTGCATAATGCACTCTACTCCACTATGCAAAACGCAAAATGAAAAAGCAGATTAGTGGCATCAGCAATATTTTTCAATTACTTTCTGCATGGCATCCCAGTTTTCTTCCATGCCGGAAGTCAGCTTAAACTGGGTACGGGCGCGATTGAGATTCTGCTGTTCGTAGTTGATGTGGAAGTAGTGGTCTCCCTCCAGATAGTCGGCAAGGAAACGCATTCCGCACTCCATCGTCATCAACTTAGCACCCCACGGCAGGGTCTGCTTTTCCAGCGGGGTGAACGATTTCCCTGCTGCCTGCAAGAAGCCCTTTGTGTAAATTTCGAACAGTTCCATGCTGAAATTCACTTTCGTGAGGTCAGCTTCGTCCTCGGCGCAGTGGTTAGCACCAAAGCGGATGGAATCGCCAAAATCATTGGCAGCAAGACCCGGCATGACCGTGTCAAGGTCGATGACGCAAAGCCCCTCGCCGGTTGTTTTATCGAACAGGATGTTGTTCAGCTTGGTATCGTTGTGAGTAACTCGCAACGGCAGCTTGCCTGCCGCCAACAGATCCACCATCACATGATAATCTGCTTCGCGGGCGCGGACAAACTCGATCTCGCGCTGCACCTGGGCTACGCGGCCCATGCGGTCCTCAACCACGGCGCGCTGGAAATCAGCGAAGCGCTTGGGCGTGTCGTGGAAGTGCGGGATTGTCTCATGCAGGGTATGAGCCGGATAGTCGGCAAGCTGATGCTGGAAGTTGCCAAATGCAACGGCGCTCTGGTAAAAATCCTCGGCGGACTGCACCTGCTGCAAGCAGACAGTATCCTCCACAAAGTCATAGACACGCCAGCAGCCGCCATCGGCAGCTTGGTAATAAGGCCTTCCCTCTTTGGTAGGCACCACATGGAGCGTGGCACGCGCCGGGTCAGCCCCGCGCTGCTTGGCTTTTTCGCGCAGAAAATCCGTCACACCGCAGATGTTTTCCATAAGACCTGCCGGGTCTTTGAATGTATCGGTATTGATTTTTTGCAGGATGTAGCGTTTTGCCCCCTGCTCTGACGTTACCGTGATGGCATACGTCTGGTTAATATGACCCTCTCCGTAGGGAATCGGTTCTGACACTGGGCCATCCCATTGCCACGCGGTCAAAATTTCTTTCATCACATACATCCTCACTGATAGACTGCCAGCAGCCGTAGAGTTGGTTCTGTGCGAGAAGCTGTAATCTTTATGGTAAGCGTCAGCACTTCCACAGGGGCGAAGCGGCAGATACGTTTATGTCCAACTACCGTAAATTCAGAAACCTTGCTTCCATCTGCCCAAATCTCGCCGCTTTCAATTCGCTGCCCTGTCGGAAGATGCTCGCCCAGCACAACACAGGAAACTTTCTGCGGCTTCGGAAATTTCAAAGTGATCGTATCGAATTCTTGTCCATAGGCAGCCTGCCAATAGGTATCTGCCATACCGTCTACAGCCTGTGTGATTGGATGCTGCGCAATCGCAGAATCAGCTGTGATTTTCGCCTTTTCCGTTACGTTGCCGGCAAAAATCTGCTGGATTTTAGTACCCAGCTCCGCAAGGCTGGCGCAGTCCGGTGCAGCAATACGTCCATGCGTATCGGGTGGAATGTTCAGCAGCAGACTTGCATTCGCACCGACGGCATCCAGATAGATGTCCAGCAATTCGTCTGCCGTGCGCACGTCGGTGTCCTCCTCCGGGTGGTAAAACCAACCCGTTCGGATGGAGGTATCCACCTCAGACGGATACCAGACAAGCTCTCTTGCATTGCGGATGACCGCTCTGCTGCCGATGTCTTCGTCCTGAGAGTCGATTTTGCGGGAAAATTCTCCGTCATCCGCCTGCTGCGATTTCGATGCCGTGCGTTCTGCATCCCGCAGCTCTGCGGGAACCACGCTCCACTCGGCTTTCCGGCAATGCCCGGCCTCGTTGCCGCACCAGCGCACATCGGGGCCGCAGACATTCAAAACCGCATTCGGCTGCAATTTACGCAGCACTGCATAGTAGCGTTCCCAATCGTAAATTTGCTTTTTGCCGTTTTTGCCCTCGCCACAGGCACCGTCAAACCAGAAGCAGAAAATATCACCATAGTTTGTTGCAAGCTCAGTCAGCTGGGAAACGAAATAGTCATCATACGGTTTTCCCTGCCCATAGCGTGCATCGTGACGATCCCACGGGGAGAGATAGACACCAAACTTGATACCTCCGCGCCGGCAGGCATCCGAGACTTCACGCACAACGTCGCCCTTACCGTCTTTCCATGGGCTGTTCTTGACGCTGTGTTCCGTGTAGGCGCTCGGCCACAGGCAGAAGCCGTCATGGTGCTTGCAGGTCAAAATCAGCGCCTTCATACCGGCACTTTTGACTGCGGCGACCCACTGGTCGGCGTCCAGCGCATCCGGGTTGAACAGCGCCGGACTTTCGGTGCCATCGCCCCACTCGCGGTTGGTAAAGGTATTCATACCGAAATGGGTAAAGGCGTAAAATTCAAGCTGCTGCCATGCCAGCTGGCGCGGGCTGGGCGTGATAGTGGCCGCATAGCGGACCTGTTCTTCGGGTGTTCTCATTCTATTACCCCTCAATGCTGTACCACTTGATCTCGTTGGCGTCCAAATGCAGGTCAAAACTGCTGCCGTCGCCCGTGTAAACCGTGGTATCCTGCGGCTCGTAGGTGTTGTTCACGACGCAGTACTTGCCGTTCTTAACGTAGGCATGGACTTCGACATTGTAGTTCGTGCTGAACCATTTGTGCAGGTCGGCCTCATCGTGGGCAGCCCACAGAATGGCGCGGTACAGCACGCGGTTGTTCACGAAGCTGTACGGCAGACCGCTGATATACACGCCGCGCCCCTTGCCGTACTCGTGGGCTGCCATCTGCACTTCCTTGTCACGCTGAATCAGAATTTCGGTGCCTTCCAGCGCGAAGATGCTCTTTTTGCCCTCGCCAAAGTCCACATCATGGTCGGGGCAGTCGGCCAGAATAAAGTGGTCGCGGTGTTCATCCCAGTTGTACTTGTCGTAATTCAGGGTGAAGCCTGTTTCCTTCTCAACGCCGAGCGGCGCGGACAGCTGCAAATAGCGCCCCTGATACTGGTGACCGCCCGGCTCACCGACACCGATCAGGCCGCCGCCGCGGTGGACAAAGCCCTTGACGGCGGAGGAAATCTCCGGGTCCTCCCAGACCTTGCCGCCGGTGTGGGCAGTGTCGCCGTCGCCCACATTGATGAGGACATCAATGCCGTCCAGTACCTTCGGGTCGGCCTTGATGTCGTCAAAGCTGATGAACTTCACGTCGAACGGTGCGCCGGACAGGGCTTCGATCACGCCCGCATAGCTGTAATTCTGCTTCTGGTACAGCGCATGGTGAACCATGTGGCAGCCCCACGCGCGCTGCTGCCCCCAGCTGTTCAGCACAGCCACGGTCTTGACGCAGTAGGGCGTGGTACCCTTGATGTTTTCGTACAGCTCGCGGAACTCGTTGCAGACGCTCTCGACATAGTCGAGGAACTCCGGGAACTCGCAGGCCAGCTTCAAGTAGCCTCCGTAGCCGATGCGGTCAATGGGCTTGCGCAGGATGGCGCGGCGTGCGGTGACCCAGTTCTCCTTGGCCTCGCGCACAGGGTCGCCGCCCTCGTGGAAGGTATCGGGGAAGAAGTAGGGCAGGAAGCGGCCCTCGGTGTACTTGACGCCGGGAATGTCGGAAATCAGGCGCAGGGTGCTGCCGTTGCCGACACTGCCGACAATGGCATCCACGCCGGACTGCTGGAACTCGGGCATGAACGGCTCGCAGCCGATCCAGTGGTCGCCCAAGAACATCATGGCTTCCTTGCCGTAGGCGTGGACGATGTCGGTCATTTCCTTCATCAGACCGGCAACCTCGCGGCGCTGGAATGCCTGAAAATCCTTGTACTCCTTGCTCGGCACGCGGTACTGGTTGTTGTAGTAGCCCTGATCGATGATAAACTCGGGGCGAAACTTATAGCCGATCTCCTTTTCAAACTGTTCCAGAATATAGGGAGAAACGGAGGCAGAATAGCCGTACCAGTCCACATACTTCTCGCGGCGCAGCTCGTCAAACACCAGCGTGAACAGGTGGAAGAAGGTCGTAAAGCGCACGACATTGACATAGGGGTGGCTTTCGAGATACTCGCGCAGGCGGCGCATTGTGTAGGCGTGGGTCTTGGGCTGACGTACATCGAACGGAATCTGGTGCTCGACATCCTTCCAGTCGTTGATGACCGAGTTGTACATGTGGACGGGGTCCCAAATCAGGTATGCCAAAAAGCTGACCGTGTACTCGTGGTAGGCGGCGGGTGCGTTGATGACAACGCTCTCGGTTGCTGCGTCATAATGCCACGCAGCGGCATCCAACGGCTCGCCCGTCGTGCGGTCGATGACTTCCCACCAGCGGGCAATGTCGTCGTGGTCGTTGACCTTCATCAGCTCGCGGCTGATGCCCGTCATCAGGGGGATGGTCAGCGCACCGTCCGCAGCGGTATAGAACGGGGTCATAATGTAGCACTGCTGCGTTTCATCGGGGTTTGCCTTAGCCCAGGCGTTGTCCTTGCGGGTGGTGTAGTAGGTGGCGTAGATCTTGGCGCCGGTGTCCTTCAGCTCCTGCGGGAACTCGGTGCCGTCGCAGTCGCGGATGGCATCCGCGCCCCAGCGCTTGAGCAGGTCAAGGGTTTCGGGTACTGCGTCCATATCGGTGGGAATCGTTACACGACCTTTGGTATTCATTTCTTGTTTTCCTCCATCCATTGGTAAGATTGCGTTTGTCCGGCCTGCAAGGTGACCCAGCAATGCGTGTTGCAAAGATACCAGCTTCCGTCCTGTGTTGCTTTTACGGTAAGGCTGTGCTTGCCGTCTGCTGTCCGCTGATAAGAAATCAGCAGACCATTTTCTGCCCGCAAATTCTGAAATGCAACAGGTTCATTTTTCCAGCCCTGCGGGCAGGCCGGTAAAACCTCGATATGATTCTTTTCGGAACGCAACAGCATTTTCTGTACTGCGTGTGCCGCCAGAAAATCCGCTTCCAGCGTAAAGGGGCGATAGTGGAAATCACAAACGCCGCTGTTTTTGTAGTCGCCGTTCAAATGAAATCCGTTCCGGCTCAGGAAATGCTCTGCGAAGCGGTGCAGCTCATACAAAGCTCCATTTCCATTGCTGCGGGCAATCTGCAAAAGTGCCATCCAACCGAAGGAAAAACCTACCCACTGCCCGCTGCCGAGATGTACAAGGTGATCTACTGTTGCATCTATTACGCTGCGGTCCTGCGAATTTTCATAGCGCAGCATACACAGCGGCTCGATTGCCCTAGCGTGGGGAAAATGGCGGTGCGTTTCCTGCAAGGCTTCATTGGGCGAAAGCATCAGCCCGGTTTCTGTATCTACGCTCAACGGAGCAAGTTTGGCCTCCATTGCATGCCAATAGCCGCGGGGGTTGCCAAGCTGGTACTCGATCTGTACCAGAGTGTGGAACAGATAGTGCAGCAGCGCTAGATCGTAGTTGCTGTTGGGAGTCAGCCATGAGGCTGCCTCATCATCGTGAATTTCCGGTGAGGACGAGACCTGTAAAACCAGCTTTCCGTCCGGGCCTTCTTGGAGAAGTTCTTCCAGGCAGGCTGCCGTGGCGGTAAAGTAAGGCTCCACACGGGTGCGCAGAAACTCTTTATCCCCTGTCAGGCGGTAGTATTCATAAAACATCTGGCAGAGCCAGATTTGATTGGTCGGTGACAGGGAATACATCGGCCAGCCGCCGAGCGCTCCGCCGTCAATGTCCATGACACTGGGCAGGCACACCCCTGCCGTACCGTAAAATGCACGGGCAAATTTTGCTGCCTGCGGACGCAGTGACCAGAGATAGTCGAGAAAAACCTTTCCCTGCTCCGGGTGGTTGGCAGTCAGATAGTGACAGTAGGTGAATTGGGTGTTGAGGTCGTTGTGGTAATCACCTTTCCACGGTGGGAGCTGATCGTCATCCGCGCACCATACCCCTTGCAGCGGCATCGGGGCATTGCCCGGCTCGGAACCCGCTGCCAAAAAGTAATTGGCGCGGTACCAAAGCTGTTCGAGTGTTTCATCCGGCAGCTGCAAACTGCTTTTGCCCCAGTATTGCTGCCACCAGCGTTTATGCTGTTGCAGCAGCTTCTCTGCACCCATATCTTCCGCTGCACATAGTTCCAGCTTCGCCAGTCGGCTTGCCTTTTCTACGCTCTCTGCCTGCACAGCGGTATAATACAGCGTTGCACCACATTTTTTACAGAGCAGCGAATAGGCAGTCCGATCATCGACCTTTTGGGAAAAGCCAATCATGCCGTCCTCCGTTTCGAGGTTGGCATCCGGCAGGGCGAGCTGCTGCAAGCTGCCGGGAGACACGCTGTTGCCCGCTTCGGCTGCCTGCGTGCCATTCCCGAAAGAGGGGCGCTCCACCGTGAGCTCTGCATCCCGGTATGCCTCTGGCAGCATCAGTACCCCAACAGGCCGCCCCATACAGAGGAAGGCGCGCAGAATGGTTGTACCCTTTTGCGAAAAGAATGCCACCGCCGTGCCCAAATCAAGACTTGCCTGATAGCTGCCTTGCGGCAGTCCATCCAGGAACAAGTGTCCTGCGGGGATTTTTGTAGGCGTTGGACGGGCATAGGGCGTATCAAAGATACGGCGTGTTTCTGCCACATCGCCTTTCCGTGCAAGCTCTACCAGTTTTGCATAGGTAAATTCTTTATCGAGTTTTTCCTCCGGGCGGCGACGCAGCCACAGTCCGGCAATGTCCACGGAAATGCGCAGGTGCTCCATCGGTCCCCAAAAAAGAGAACCGAGTATGCCGTTCCCCAGTGGAATTGCTTCATCCCAGCGGGGTATTGGGCCGGTTAAATTGATGTTGCAATGTTTTGGGGGCAGCATATCGGTTCTCCTAACCTATTCGATTTTATTTAGCCCTTAACGCCGCCGACGCTCAAGCCCTGCACGAGCTGCTTCTGGCCGACGATGAAGAGGATGACAGTGGGAATCAGTGCCAGCACGAGGGCTGCGAACAGCGCGCCCCAGTCGGTAGCGTAGCGCTGGATCTCATACAGGTTGGCAAGGCCGACAGGCAGCGTAGCCTTGGTCGGATCGGTAACCATAACGAGAGCCACCGGGTATTCGTTCCATGCGGCCATAGCGGAGATCATGCAGACCGTCACGATACCGGGCTTGCACATGGGAATGATAATGCTCGTCAGAATGCGGAACGGACCGCAGCCATCAATCATGGCAGCTTCCTCGTAATCACGCGGGATGCTGCGCAGGAAGCCGGTCAGCAGGAAGATTGCGAACGGGAACTGCATGGTTGCATACAGCACGCCCAGCGCCGTCAGGCTGTTGAGCAGGTTCAGCTTGTTCATCTGCAAGAACAGCGGAATCATAATATAAGTAGCCTGAATGAAGATGGCCGCCATGTAGATGTTCAAAATCAGCTTCGCGCCGGGGAACTTATACCGCACAAGGCAGTAAGAACACGGCACAACGCAGATCACAATAATGACCAGTGTTTCCAGCACGACATAAATCGAGTTGCCGATGTTGGCAGCAAGGTTAGATTTTTCATAAGCGCGGACGTAGTTATCCCATGCAAGTCCCTGCGGCCATGCAAAGGGGTCCGTCAGAAACTCTGTACTGGTTTTGAACGAAGAAACGACGTTCCACGCCAGAGGGTACAGCATGATAATGGCAACCAAAATCAGGAACAGGCGCGTCACCCACTTGATGACCTTTGCTCTGATTTTGCTTTTTTCATTTTGTGTCATATTACTGACCTCCTTCGGAAGCATCGGTCAATTTGCGGGACAGCATGGACAGCGCCACGGAGATGGCGAGCGTAAAGACCGTGATAGCCATGGCATAGCCAAAGTTGCCGTTGACAAAGCCCTGCGTGTACATATATTGCAGCAGAACGCTGGATGCACCGTTAGGACCGCCGCCAGTCATGACCTGCGAAAGCACAAAACTCAGGTTGATGGTGCCGGAAAGTGCCAGAACAAAGGTGATGCCGATAATATCTTTCATCAGAGGCATCGTAATACTGACGAGCTTGCGCCATGCGCTGGCACCGTCCAGCGTTGCGGACTCGTAGATTTCCGGCGAAATGCCGTCCATAGCCGCGATGTGCATGACCATATAGTAACCGGCAGCCTGCCACAGCAGCGTGAACGCGATGCACCAAAGCGCAGTCTTGCTGTCGCCCAGCCAGGAACGCTGCAAGCTCTCCAGCCCGACAGCACCGAGAATCTTATTGATGATGCCCACATTCGGGTGGAACACAAAACTCCATATAATACCTACAACGGTCAGAGAAACGATGTTCGGGAAATAGAAAATCGTGCGATACAAGACCCTTTCTTTCAGCTTGCACTGGTTCAAAACGAATGCCAGCACCAGACTACAGAAAATTGTGATAACGGGAACAACCGCCATCAGCTTTGCTGTGTTTTTAAGCGCTTGAATGAAAGATTTGTCGTGGAACATATAGATATAGTTATCCAGCCACACAAATTTGTTGTTAAGCCCCAGAGAGGTCGCATTGGTAAAAGAAAGATATAATGCCTGCACCGTAGGCCAGATCGTGAACATAAGAGTTAGGATCACGGCAGGCAGAACGCTGATGCAGATAAACAGTACGGGAAGCGGCTGCGCCTTTTTTTGGCGATTTTGGCGGTTTTTCAAACAAGTTTCCCCCTTAAAAAGAACCCTGCCAAGTTCGCATGGCGTTTACTCGGCAGGGTCAATCTTACTTTGGTCAGTGGAAATTCAGCAATTCAGCTTACTTGGAAGCTGCAATCTCCTCGAAAGCAGCCTCGATGCCGTCACGCCACTGCTCGGCAGTCATGTCACCATTCATAACGTCACTGGCAACATTGAAGACGGAATCAGCGATAACGACCTTGCTGGTGTCGGGCATTGCATCCCAACCGAAGACCATGAAGGTGCCTTCCTGATAGATGTCGTTCATGTTGTAGACACCATCGGTAACGATGCCCTTGACCATCTCGTTGGCCTTCTTCAGAGCGTAGATGCCGTTGGCTTTTTCTGCGAACAGCTTAACGGAATCCTCAGTGTACAGGAAGCGCAGGAACTCTTTTGCCAGTTCGGGGTTCTTGGCGTTGGCAGGAATCTCAAACTGCTCAACGGAGCTCATAACATAGCGGGCCTCGCCGTCATCCAGAACGGGTGCGCAGGTCAGACCAAACTCAAAGCCGTCAGCACGGGGAGCATCGGCCATTTCGCCTTCCATCCAGTTGCCGTTGGGGATGAACAGAGCCTTGTTCATCATCATGTCAGTCTGGCTCTGGGTATGGTTCAGAGCAACGGTGCCATCCATCAGGTAGCCATCGGTGCCGATCTTTGCCATGTTCTGGAAGACCTTGAGGGCCTCATCAGAGCTGAGGGAGCCGGGCGTGTAGGAGGCGATTGCCTTCATGTTGTCGATGCCGGTGGCAGAAGCCAGTGCGGGCCACAGCATGCTCTCAAGGTAGCCGGGGTAGATGCCCTGATAGGTAAACAGCGCGATACCCTTTTCCTTGGCCTTGTCGCCCAGTTCAAAGAAGTCATCCCAGGTCACAGGCGTTTCCCAGCCGTTCTCTTCGAACAGAGTCTTGTTGTAAACCAGACCCATCGGGCTGGCATCAAACGGGGCAATGTAGATTTTGCCATCGCCGTAGGGAGAGCACTTGGCAGAATCCAGCAGACCATCGATAACCTGATCCTTCAGCGGGGTGTCATCATCAATGCCGCCCTCCTCAAAGACATCGGACAGATCCATCAGCGCATGCTCCTTGACCATAGAGGAAATCAGGCCGGTGGAGTCGTTGTCGTTCATCGAGATGAAGTCGGGCACATTACCTGCCACGATTTGCGGGCGGATGATGTCGCCAATCTTCGGGCTGATCTGCATATTGACAGTGACGCCGGGATAGGCATCCTCGAAGCGTTTGATGATTTCGTCCCAGTACGCGGAACCGTAGCCGCCCTCGAACACCGCGATGTTCAGTTCATTGTTCTCAAAGGTCTTCTCACCGGTAGAGGCTTCGCTGGTAGCGGCGGACGTTGCTTCGGAAGAAGCGGCCTCGCTGGATGCTGCTGCGCTGGAAGATGCTGCGCTGCCGCAGCCTGCCAGACAGGTAGCTGCCATTGCAGTGGCAAGCATCATGCTGATTGCTTTTTTCATGGTTTTCCTCCTAAAAATTATTCCTTCTTTGTTTGGGATGCGGCTCATCTGTCGTTCCCTGATTGCACTCTTATTATATCGGGCAAACCGGATTTGATAAATGTATTCCCTTTACTTAAAGATGGATTTTATTGACTTTTTCTGTCGTTACCCTTATAATTCAGGTAATGTATGGATAGATTGTAGTCACTTTGCACAAACGGAGGCCTATATATGTCACTAAATGCACAAAAAACGCGTGAGTTTTCCCCCAATGTGTTGCGGCGAATCAAACTTCGCACCCGTCTGTTTGTGACATTTTTGATTATTTCTCTTGTTCCCGTCATCACGATTGGTATTTTTTCTTACCATGCATACACCCAATCCATGAACGAAAAGGTCAAACAGGCTGCCTTACAATCTATCGAACTACTCAACAATAATATGTCTACCCTGCTTGGCATTTATAGCGACTACATAGGTTCCATCTCCGTATCTGATACTGTACAGAATGGTGTCGCATCTGTCAATAAGGGGCACCCCCTTACAAGCGATATTGTAAGCGGTATTAGTAAAATGATCGTCACAATTCCTTTTCAGAGCACACACCTTAAAAACATCCGCGTCGTTTCCAATGACCGCACAGTCATCTACGATTTGGGCTATGACGATATTACACCTCAGCGTTTTAATGAATTGTTGGATAATATTGAGGCCGCCTCTCCACAGGATAGTCTGCAATACATCCACACTTACCGCGCCAACGATAAAATTGTCATTGGCCGTAAAATCTATGATATGCACCACACCAGCACGCCGCTGGGGTATATCATGCTGTACATTGACGAATCCCAGCTAAGCCGCTACATATTTACCGATGTTTCCTTTGGCGAGGGGTCCAACTTCCTGCTGATTGATGCCGCCGGCAATGTGGTATCTTCTCAGAACGCGGAACTGCTGGGAGAAGATTTGGCCGATGACCCGATTTTCCAGCAGATCACGGCGCTTCGGCAGGCGGGTGAAAACAACTTTTTATGTGAGCTGAACGGCGTAGATACACTGACAATTTTCAAATACAACACAACCTATAATGTGTATCTGGCGGCCACGATTCCGCAGGCCTACATTACCAACGGCACAAGAACCATCAATATGATGCTTATTGCGCTGGCCGCAGTGCTAGTCGTTGTCAGTGTGTTCCTGACACTGCTTGTCTACCGCAGCGTCATGCACCCCATTGATAATATGGTTGCCGCCTGCAATGCGAAAAGCGATGAGGAAATCGGGCTGAAAATCAATGATCCCAGCCCCGACGAACTCGGATTTCTGGCGCGCACCATCGACAACATGGTCAACGAAATTGGTCTGCTGGCGCAGCGCTGGAGCGATGATCAGCGCAAAATGCGCGAGTTGGAATTGCAGACTCTGCAATATCAAATCAACCCGCACTTCCTGTTCAATACCCTGAACACCTTAAAGTGGATTGCCACACTCAATCATGTTACCCCGGTTAGCCATGGTATTGATGCCCTCTCTTCTCTGCTGCAAAGCACCCTTATTAAAAAGGATGAATTGATTCCGTTTGATGATGAGCTGCGCAACCTGAAGAACTACTGCGACATCCAGCAGCTGCGTTACGCAGGGCGCTTTGAGATGGAATATCAAATTGAAGATGCTGCCGGATACTGGACTGTGCCGCGCTTTATTTTGCAGCCGCTTGTAGAGAACTCCATCCTGCACGGCACGGCGGATGAAGATGATTTTGTCACCATCACCGTCCGTGCCACCGTGAGCGAGAATTTGCTTACCATTCATATCTCCGATACCGGCTGCGGTTTTGACCCCCGTGCCATCAAGGAGAAAAATTCTGAGCGCTTCTCCGGCATCGGATTGAGCAACGTAGATGAACGTATGCGTCTACACTACGGAAATGAATACGGCCTTACGATTGAAAGTGCCCCCGGCATCGGCACACAATGTATTCTCTGTATTCCAAATGAAGCCATTCGTTGAGGTAACACAATGTATAATTTATTGCTTGTAGACGACGAGCCACTGATTAAGGTTGCTTTCCAGTCCGCCGTGGAGTGGGGCAAGAACGGATTCCTGCTGGCGGCAACAGCCAGTAATGGGCAGGAAGCGCTGCACATTGTAGAGACACAGCACATTGATGCGGTTATCACGGACTTGAAAATGCCCGGCATGGATGGGCTCGCGCTCATTCATGAATTGAAAAAGCGCAGCTTTACCGGCCCGATTCTGGTATTGAGCAACTATTCCGATTTCGATTCCGTGCGCACGGCCCTGACGGATGGCGCTTATGACTACTTCCTGAAAATCAATATGAACGGGGAAAGCATCGGTGAGCATCTGGAAAAGATGGCCGATTTGCTTCGTGTCCAGCAGCAGCGCCAGACGGAGGAGGACCACCGATCCTTTGCCATTGAAGCGCAGAAAAAGGAGAATGCCCTGATTCACTGCGCTCAATGGGTAACGTCCACTGCTGAGCCCTCCCCTGCGGCTAATCCGTTTTCCATGCTGCCGGAACCGCTGGCCTTTCCCGTCCGGCTGTTTACCGTCACTTTAATTCCCGCAAAAACTCATCCTATGCCCGCGCTGGATGCTGTGACCGACTTAATTACCGAGGTTTTCGATGAAATCAGCGGCAAAGTTTTTCTGCACACCCATGAGGATGAAATCTGCGGGCTGATCAGCAATGAAAACCTTGTTGCCTCCGGGCGCACCCTCGATAAAAAGCTGGCCCGTTTGCAGCGCCAAATCACAACATATTTTCTGGATGCTCCGGTCATTATCTACCACGCTAAGCCCATTTCACTGGCTGAACTCCGCCAGGGCTACCAACTGTGTGAGGATTCTAAGGCACTCGCCTTTTATGTAGGGCGCAGCGCTCCCCTAAGGGCAACGGCACACACAGTTACCGCCCAACCCTTCCATGTCTCTCAGGCAGAACTGTCCAAGGCCACCGCTGCAGCAGCGCAAAATGCCGATGAATTGCAGATGCAGATTGCCGTTCACACCTTCTTTCAGAACTGCGCGGCGCTCTGTATGCCGCCGCAGCGCGTCCGCGAAGCCTGCCATCTGTTGCTGGAGCGTCCCGGCGAAAATACGATTCCGCAGGAAACGCTGGAGCAAACCTTTAAGGAAATAGAAAAAGCCCCCACTGCGGAGGCTCTTGAACAACTGCTTTGCCTGATTTTGCAGGAGCGTATGGGACTTAGCAAAATTGCCTTGAGCAAATTCAAAAAAGAGGTTCAGGCCGTCATCATCTATGTAAATGCGCATTACATGGACAAGCTGACGCTGGATGGCATCGCCGATTATGTGGGGCTGAATCGGGAATATCTGAGCCGCCTGTTCTCCAAAGAGACCGGCACCGGCCTGTTCCAGTACATCAACGAGGTGCGCATGAAACGCGCCGGTGAGATGATCCGCAGTAATAAGCAGGCCTATGTCAAGGAAGTAGCTGCCGCCGTAGGTTTTGATGACCCCTACTTCTTCTCGCGAAAATTCAAAGATTTTTATGGGAAAACGCCGAGCGAATATGCGGAGGGATAAAGGTTAAGACAAATGGAACAACCTATGCGATGCAAAACATTGACCGCTATTTATAAAAACGAAATTAACACATTGAAAAAGCTATATGAAATTGATTTTTTGATTCACAAATCCGTCCGTATTCATATAGAGCAATTTACTGTCCGAAAAATTGAAATCGACTTCACGTCTGAGCAATTAGTTGATGATTTAATAGCTGTGCTTGCAACGGTGTACAAAGGGAACATAATAAAAAACTTAATAATGGACTGCCAATCTTACACAAAGTACCGCCCAAACGAGACTACGGGCGGTATTTTTGTATCATGGCGGAGAAAGGAGGAACTTCCCACGGGGGCTTGA
>OKRX01001397.1_pt1 | contig 17826 bp, 20 predicted proteins | sample 1601241 | NCBI WGS metagenome assembly OKRX01 (sample SAMEA3541500, study PRJEB24748) | human gut metagenome | biome: human gut; feature: human-associated habitat; material: faeces | place: China | collected 2012
TCCGAAAATGATTATTGCCAGAACCAAACATCCCCAATATAGCTATGAAGGAATCGAAATTCACGATATAGCCGATTGGTTGCTACAAGAATAAGCAAGGTGAAATATCTCCGTCATTCTCTTTTGAAATGATGGAGATATTTTTATTATGACGGAGATTGTAGAACAGAAAATTGTATCAGGTTGCAAAAATCCTTTCCGAACTTTTTACATAGCAGTCATGCACTACGGTGTGTGGCTGCTTATTTTTTTGTGAAAGGAGCAGATGCAAATGAAATTAGTTTTGGCTGAAAAGCCTTCGGTTGCACAGAGTATTGCCAAAGTGTTAGGTGCTGCCAAGCGTGAGGATGGCTACTTAGAGGGAAACGGATATGTGGTCAGCTGGTGTGTAGGGCATTTGGTGGAGCTGGCACAGCCGGAAGTCTATGATGCGAAGTACAGCAAATGGGCTTATGCAGACCTTCCTATCTTCCCGATGGACTGGCAGTATGAGGTTTCTGCCGGTACGAAAAAACAGTTTGGGATTCTGAAAAAGCTCATGGCCAGAGAAGATGTTGCGAGTCTTGTGTGTGCAACAGATGCCGGTCGTGAGGGCGAGCTGATCTTTCGGTTGGTGTACCACAAAGCCGGGTGCAGAAAGCCGTTTGAGCGGCTTTGGATTTCCTCGATGGAAGATGTAGCAATCAAGGAGGGCTTTGAAAATCTCAGGTCTGGAACGGAATATGATGCTTTGTATGAAGCAGCACTGTGTCGAGAACGAGCCGACTGGATTGTTGGTATTAACGCTACTCGACTTTTTTCGACCCTTTACGGGCAGACCCTGAATGTTGGTCGTGTTATGACCCCTACCCTTGCTATGGCTGTTATGCGAGAAGCTGCCATTTCCGCATTCAAGCCTGAACTGTTCTACACAGTTCAGATTGGATTGGATGGTTTTACGGCTGCAAGCGAACGCTTCAAAACCAAGGCAGCAGCCGAAGCTGTCAAACAAAGCTGTTCGGTGGCAATCGTTCAGAAAGCTGAATGTAAGGAGAAAACAGAAAAGCCGCCTGCGCTCTATGACCTGACCAGTTTACAGAGAGAAGCCAACCGTGTGCTTGGCTACACGGCACAGCAGACCTTGGACTACACGCAGAACCTCTATGAAAAGAAACTGGTCACTTATCCCCGTACCGACAGCAGGTTTCTGACGGAAGATATGGCACATAGCCTGACCGACCTCGTAAAGCTGGCTTTCCACACATTCCCCGTGGAGGATGTGGATAACATACCAGTTCATGCAGAGCAGGTTGTGAATAACAAAAAGGTCACAGATCACCATGCCATCATTCCGACCAGAGAATTGCAGAAATGCAATCTGAGCGAACTTCCCAAGGGTGAACTTGCAATTTTGCAACTGATCTCGAATCGGTTGTGCGTAGCTGTTGGCGATCCGCACCGATACGCAGAGACAGTTATTGAGCTGGACTGTGGCGGTACCGTGTTTTCCACCAAAGGCAAAACTGTTGTGCAGGATGGATGGAAAGCTCTGGTTCAGAAAAATGATTCGACAAAATCCGACGAAAACGTGCAGACACTCCCTTCTGTTTCCGTTGGTGACGAAATGACCGTCAGCGGCACGGAAATCAAGGAAGGGAAAACATCTCCCCCTAAACACTTTACCGAGGATACTCTGCTTTCTGCTATGGAAACTGCCGGTGCGGACGAAATGCCTGATGAGGTGGAGCGCAAAGGTTTGGGAACGCCTGCGACCCGTGCCGGTATCATTGAGAAGCTGGTTCGCATCGGTTTTCTGGAGCGTAAGGGTGATAAGAAAACCAAACACCTGATTCCGACCCACAAGGGTACGGCTCTGGTAACAGTCATGCCGGAACAGATTCAGTCCCCATCCATGACGGCGGATTGGGAAGAAAAATTGTTGCTCATTGAGAAAGGCGAATATGCCAGCGAGGACTTTATGGACGAGATCAAAGATGTGATTGCCGGTCTGATTCAGAACTATGAAGTAATCCGTGATTCCGAGGTTATGATGTCGAAAGAAGCCAATTCTATCGGCAAATGCCCGCTCTGCGGCAGTGCTGTAGAGGACAAAGCCAAGGCATTTTTCTGTTCCAACAGAGCTTGCAAATTTGCCCTCTGGAAAAACAATCGCTACTTTGCGAGCATCGGCAAGAGCATGACTTCTGCCACGGCGCAGAAATTGCTTGGTTCCGGCAAGGTAAAGCTCAAGAATTGCAAGTCCGAAAGAACGGGCAACACCTTTGATGCCACCGTCTTTATGGAGGTATCAGATGATGGCAAAACGAAGTTCAGTATGGAATTTGAAAATGGAGGAAAGCGCAAATGACAAATGAGTACAACCCGGATGGTAAGGAAATCCGATTTATCGACAGCCATTATAAGGATTTGTTTCATATCCCCGATGGCAGCTGTGTGCAGATTCACTACCCGGATGAAATGGTTGTGAAGCCCTGCACCTTCATTGACGAGTATCATACGCAGATCGGATACAATGTGTTTCATATCTGCCAGTTTGCAGAAATTATGGAGCGCAACGGCGCAAGCTATATGCCGGAGCCTGAGATTATGGGCGATGAAGCCGCATGGAAGGTCGGAAAGGATAGAATCCTTGCGGTGCAGACCTGCGAAGATGGTTACGACTACACCCTGTTGGATGAAAACTACAACGAGATTGATGGCGGTCAGGTTGATAACCCTGAACTGTCCATGCTCGAAGTCCGCCGGGATATTCTGGAATCCTTCGGGCTGGAGCGCCGGGAACTGCGGGCAATGTTCTATGAGGATGTCATGGAGCAGGCTTTTGAAGTCGGCAGACAGGCGGTGGTGGTCAATGACCCTATCGCTGAGCTTGCTTTTAAGCTCGACCGTTTTGCAGAGAACTTCGACCCCTATGATGCGCAAGCGTCAGCTATTCTATTTCAGCCCCGATGCCAACGGCGAGTACCGCGTCCGGGAGGGGCGCGTGGTGCAGGCCCGCGTCATTGCCGTTGCCGACAAGTCTATCCGTGTCGAGATTTTCGGCGTGGAGTGTTCCATCATGGCACGGGATCTGGCATGGGATTGGATTGGGGATGCCCATGACCGCTTTGCTGTGGGCGACCAGATTCTTGTCCGCGTGACCGAGGTGAACAAAACCTCGCAGGAAGAATTGTCTGTCCGCGCCTATGTCAAGAGCGTCACCGAAAACACCAGCCGTGAAGCCTTGAAGCGCTGCCGTGTACAGAGCAAATACGCCGGCCGCGTTACCGATGTACATAAGGGCATCGTCTATGTGCGGCTTTCCAACGGTGTCAACGCTGTGGCCCACTCCTGCTATGACCGCCGCACGCCCGGCAAAAAGGACGATGTCAGCTTTGTGGTGACAAAGCTGGACGAGGAGCGCAGTATCGCCGTGGGCATCATCACCCGCATTATCCGTCAGAATCTGTAACCGTTGAACTGCGGGCAGCCCCGGCGGCTGCCCATCTTCTTACATGAAAGGATTCGTAAAATGGCTGTTTTTCGCGTAGAGCGCATTAAGGACTATACCGTTATGAGCAATCATCATCTTCGCAATAAAAATCTGTCTCTGAAAGCCAAGGGGCTGCTGTCGCAGATGCTCTCCCTGCCGGACGACTGGGATTATACCCTCAAAGGGCTTGCCGCCATCAACAAAGAGAGCGTGGACGCTATCCGCACAGCAATTTGGGAACTAGAGGATGCCGGGTATGTGGTGCGCACCCGCGTCCGGGATGAGCGCGGCTGTCTGCGGGGCTGCGACTACTATGTTTACGAGTATCCGCAAACGCCCTCGTCCGGCTCCGGCGGCAGCGCTGAATCCGTGCCGCCTATGCTGGAACCCCTTGCATCGGATTCTGCTGTACTGGGAAATCCCATGCAATTAAATAAAGAAATACAAAATAAAGAGAAACAAAATACTGATCTAATCTTATCCGAGGGAGAGGCCGTACGGACAAAAGTCCGCGACAACATCGAACTGGACCTGCTTTGCCGCAATCAGCCGGAGAGCGCCCCTGTGATGCAGGAAATCTACGAGCTGGTCGTGGAGACGATTCAGCTTCGCAGCCCCGTGCTGCGGCTGGGCAGCAACCTGTTCCCTATGGCATTAGTGCGGGAACGACTGTTGCAGCTGACAAGCGAGCATATCCGTTTTGTTCTTGACGGCCTGCGCAATCTACACACGGACGTTAAAAATCTCAAGAAATATCTTCTGACGATGCTGTTCAATGCGCCTGTCACACTGAACGGCAGAACCATGCTGGATGTGCGGAAGTCGGTCAACAGCGCCTTTCGTCCGATGCTGGCGTAACGCCACGAAGATATGAACAAATTGTAAAATTTGAAAAAGTGGCCGAATTTTTTTAATTTTTGCGTTCGAGATGACAGTAATAAGGGCAAATAGGTTTTTTCGGCCTATTTTGCAACAAATTGGAGGTGAAGTTCTATGAAGCAAACTCGTATCCATTGTCCCTACTGCGGGTCACTTGCCACGCTGCGCCCGGCAAGCGTGATTCACGGTCTGTCCGACATTTCTGCTGGAACATACCTGTACGTCTGCCGCCGCTGGCCCGCCTGCGATGCCTATGTCACGGCAGACCGCCGCACGAAGCAGCCGCTCGGCACCCTTGCCAACGGTGACCTGCGGCATAAACGTATCCTTGCCCACCACGCCCTGCACAGTGTACAGGCGCAGCTCGGCATGAACCGCGACCAAAGTTACCGCTGGCTGCAAACGCAGATGGGGCTGCCCGGAGATCAGGTACATATCGCCAAGTGCGGCGACTACCGCTGCGAGCAGATCATCCGCATCTGCGAGAATGCGACTGCGAGGTGACGGCTATGAAATGCGTGAAAAGGCTCACAGCTGCCCAGCAGCGCTTGGTGGAAGAAAATCTGCCTATTGTGGAGCGCGTCTTGCGGTTTGATATCCAAGCCAATCCCTGTGTTTCTGGCCTTGGCCATGAGGACTTGTATCAAGAGGGCTGTGTCTGGCTCTGCAATGCAGCGCTGACCTTCGACCCGGCGCGTGGCAGCTTTGCATCCTATGCCCGGCGGGTCGTGCAGAACGGTCTTGTCGGCTATTGCCGCAATGCTTTGAGTAAGTATCAGCGCACTGTTTCGCTTGGTGATTTGGAGCCTGCTGTGCTTGCTGCCTTAGAAGCTCAAAACGCGGTTTCAAGTCATACAAAGTGCGAAACGCCCCTACTGCTTGCCGCCGCAGAATCTCAATACACCGGCGTGACCCGCAGAGGTGTCCACGCACTGGCCTTACAGGTGTCCGGGATGCCACTTACCGCAGTTGCCGTCCGCATGAGCGCACCGCCCAATCACGTTTCGGCGTGGATCAGCCGTGCTGCCCACAAGCTACGAAACAATGAATCTTTTCTCTCATCTCTACACGAAAATTAAATTTGGAGGAACCTTTATGAAAATGCTTTACACTGCCAATGGCCGCTATATCCGCTGCTGCACCGAGGAAGGCACCCGCCCAGTCATCATCGTCTGTGAAAAAGAATACGAGGTCGATGTACAGGAGTTTATGGTCTGGTCCATCCTCAACTGGCGCATCCTGAGGGAAGAAGATATCGGCAGCTACTATGAGAAGATGGCAAACAACTCCACCGTCACCATCCACCGCAGCTGGCAGGACTGTGTGCAGCGTCTGCTTGTTCGCGGGCTCATTGTGGTTGGCGCCGGGGATACCGAGTATGATGCGCTGTACGATTTGCTCGCCTGCCGCTTCATCATCCCCATCGGTGCGGCATGGCCGCTGCGGGTGTTGTTGTTCCTCAAACTGACATTCTTGGAGGGCATTTCTTGGAAAATCACCCGCCGCCTGTTCCATGTGGATGCCCGCAGCGTCTGTGAGAAGAAGGTCATCCGCCTTGCCCGGCAGACTTCCCTCTCCTGCGCGGAGATCATCAAGTGCATCGAGATGGGCATTCGCCGCCTGAAAGACGGCTACGATGTGCTGGACAAGCTGTACGATGACAACGACCTGAACTGCGACAACTTCGCCCAGGCTGTTCGGGAGTACCATTGCAGCCGCGAGGTCATCACGGCAGTGGTAAACCTCTACCTGCGGCAGCAGATTATGATTGATACTTACTAATGCGATAATTGACAAAATGAAAGCGGTGGATACTTCAAAGCTGATTTAATTGCAAGACTCTCTATTTCCAAATCTTCATGCAAAGATTAAATTTATGCTAATTGTTCGTGCAAAGCATTGCATTTCTCGTGCAAACAGCATATACTGTAATCAGAAAGGTAGAAGGAGTTGAGATTTATGGCTACTACTAATATCAGTATTCGTATGGATTCAGATTTGAAGGCGCAGGCCGATGCCCTATTTGGAGAACTTGGAATGAATCTATCCACGGCGTTCAATATCTTCGTCCGCCAATCTCTCCGGGACGGTGGCATTCCTTTTGAAATCTCGCTGAACCAGCCCAACAAGGAAACAATCGCTGCCATGCTGGAGGCAGAAAGGATTGCAAAAGACCCTTCTGTAAAAGGATATACCAATACGGATGAGTTATTTGCAGACTTGAAAGCATGAGCGAGACGAAATACGTTGTCAAGTTTACGACGCAGTTCAAGAAGGACTTCAAACTTGCAATGAAGCGTGGCTTCAAAATGGATTTGCTGGAAGATGTAATTACTCTGCTGGCAATGGGTGAAGTTCTTCCCGATAAGAACAAAGACCACGCTTTGACCGGGAATTGGGTTGGGCACCGTGAGTGTCATATTCTCCCGGATTGGCTGCTCGTCTACCGTTTGGAAGAGGACGTTCTGGTACTGACCCTAACACGCACCGGGACTCATAGCGATTTGTTGGGAAAATGAGAAGACACTCTCATGGTGACAATAATAAGATACAGTAGGAAGTAGCGGTCAACAAATCAGGATTTATCAAAATTCTTGAACAGCCTCATTGCATAGAGATGGCAAATCAGTTATCCTTAAAGCAGGAGGTGGCAAAATGGCGAACGAAGACAAAAAAGATTTTAATTCTATGTTGCATGATAATAAGGACATGCCCAAAATTCAAGTCATTACAGACCAGAAAAGCATTGAAAAATACGGCGGAAATAAAATGTATTTTGCTCCGCCAATCGACTATGACAAGGTAATGAAGAAAGTTCCGTATGGCAAAGTGATTACTGTTGGGACAATACGAGAATACTTTGCGGAGTTAAGCGGTGCAGATTTTACAGAACCGATTACAGCAGGAATTTTTGTTTCTATTGTGGCATGGGCAAGTTATCAGCGTTCCGAAGATGAAACGCCTTATTGGCGAACATTGAAAGCGAACGGAGAATTAAATGCTAAATATCCAAATGGTGTTGAGGCACAGAAAAAGAAACTCGAAGCAGAAGGCCACACAATTATTCAAAGGGGCCGCAAAAACATACGCTACTATGTACAGGACTATGAAAATTTTCTCTTTGATTTGAAATAGGCAAATTCCATTTTTTACATTGGCAAACATATATTCTGTATGTGTAGATATGATTACGTTATTTTTTTTAGGCGGTTATAATTATGAGGGAAACTAAGCAGGTTAATAAAATGTCAGATGTGTATAAAAACTGTCCGGCTTTTGAAAACGATAGATTTCTATTGAGATTTTCACAACTTAATGATGCCAGTGATCTTGTAAGTGTGTACAGTGATAAAAATGCACTGCCTTTTTTCAACAGCGATAATTGCCATGGAGATTATTTCTATTATCCAAATGAAGAGCGAATGAGAGAAGCTATTGAGTTTTGGCTTCGTTCCTATTCATCTAAATGGTTTGTCAGATGGACAATTATTGACAAAGAAGCGCATAAAGCCATCGGCTCAATTGAAGTGTTTCATCGCAGTGCAAACGATGATTTTAATCATGTAGGTGTTCTTAGACTTGATTTAAAAAGTGAATATGAAACTTCGGAAGAAATTTCTACAATTATGAATCTTATTGTACCACCTGCATTTGATTTGTTTGAGTGCGAGGAAATCATTACAAAAGTTCCTGTTTATGCAGTCGAAAGAATGGAAGCAATGAAAAGAGTGGGATTCAAGAAGTCAACGAAGCTGTTGGTTGGAACAATAGATGGTTACGCTTATAAGGATTATTGGACCATTAACAGATAACTTCCAGTTTGTCGCATGATGTTCCTTTGATCCTCAATAAACATCCGTATTGACAACCACAAGATATAGTATTATAATAACCTCGTAAATGATTTTTATGCTATATAAGCATACGCTGTTATTTTTGTAATCGGTGCTGGTAGTAGATGGCATTGCGCTGAATTTGGCGCGGTGTCTCCCCTGCCGGCACTTTTTTATATAGATATTTCCTGCCATTGGCAGAAAGGAAGTGAACCAAGAATCAATCCGCATCCCGCATGGCCGCCGAACAGTGACCGTACCTTGGGCTGCATCAAGTGTTCAGAATTGACACCTGATGCAGCCCTTTTTTGTTTTTGTGAAAGGACGGTAATCGACAATGAAATCTGACAATGCCATTCGGAACGGCACAAGCATCTTCGTAGGCATTATTGTATCCATCGCCGCGTTCGCGCGCGGCGCGCTGCTGCTGCCGCTTCTGCTTGTCGCCTGCTCCGTCTGGGGGCTGTATGTGCTGCACCATCTGCGAGGCAGTCTCCCGGCAGTCCCCAAGAAGAAAGCAAAGGCTCCCCGCCGTACCAAGTTTGTGGTGCCGGACATTGAGGACGGACCTCTCAGCGACATTCTGCTGCTCCATGTGAACCAGCGCATCACCGCTGCACTCCGCACGGCTGGCAGCAACATTACATGGGAATGGGCTACCAAAGACCCGCTTGCCATCGTCAAAGAAGGTGGGCGCTGCCTGATCCGTGTTCACGGATTGGACGGTTTTGAGAGTGCCGAAGTCGTGCTGGACAAGCAGGCGCATCTGCGGTGCGAGTTAATCAACACCGTACCGCTGCGCCCGAGCCCCACGGCGGACGCACCCGAAAAGCCGCGCATTCCCGCCGAGACTCCCCCGCTGCCCGACCCGCGCATCTGGTATGAGACCGAGGGCCGTACAGCGCTGGAGGGCATTGTGGCTGACCTCAGTTCCCGCGGGCATCACTCGATGACCGTGCAGGAGGACGGTCACATCCATCTTACGGATGGCAGCACATCGGTGCTCCCCGCACTGCACGGCTTCCCGCCCGTGGGCTGCTGGGAAAAGTTGAAACAGGTCTTTGCAGGAGATGGGCTGGCCGCCGAGGAAATTTCCGGCAAGCTGGTTCTCTCGTGGTAAAGGGAGGTTTCGCGTATGAAATCCGGTGTAACTTTACAGCAGATGCTGACCGAAGTGAAGCGGCAGAGCGAGTCCAAGGAGGACTACCTCATTGCCCCCAATCGCCTGCGGATGGAATCCTACGGCAAAGAAATGTTTCTGCACCTGTCAGACGACAGCGGCACCGAGCTGATTGAGCCCATGACCATCACCGGCATCGCTCATCGGCAGATCGGCACCCACCTGCGTATTCCCGCCGCCTACTATGACCGCATGCGGGAGGAACGCCCCGACTTGCTGGCCTACAACGCCAACACATGGTTCAAGCAGGAAAGCAGCCAGCGCATGCTGCGTACCTTGGACGGCTCCGCTCGCGCGTACCTGAGCAATCGCTATCGCCGCATCGACAATATCGACATTGCCGGTGTGACGCTACCACGGCTTCTTTTGGAGGTATACCCTATGACAAATAATGAATGGGGCTTTATTACACTTCCAACACACGCCGACCCGGAATAACGAGTGATTGCACGGTTAAAGATTGCCAGCGAAATGTCGCTGGAGCATTACAATGCCCCGCTGCTGCTCACCCATTCAGGCGGAAAAGACAGCTGTGTTCTGACCGAGCTTGCCTTGCGCGCCGAGATACCGTTTGAGGTCATGCACGCGCATACTACGGCCGACGCGCCAGAAACTGTACACTTTGTTCGAAAAGAATTTGCGCGATTAGAGAATCGCAGCATACGGTGCAGCATCAACTATCCCTTATATAAAGGTAGGCGCACGAGTATGTGGGACTTGATTCCCCGCAAGCTGATGCCGCCGACCCGCGTGGCCCGATATTGCTGCGCTGTCCTCAAAGAACAAAACGGCAAGGGGCGTTTTCTCGCCACCGGGGTGCGCTGGGCAGAGAGCGTCAGTCGCTCCAAGCGCAGGGGTATCTTTGAAAAGCAGGTTTCCAACCACGATAAAGAAGTACATATCCGAAATGATGAGGAAAGTCTGGATGCGTTGTTTGCGCCCTGCAAGCTGGCAGCAAAACGCTTTGTGAATCCCATTATGGATTGGAATGACCGGGAAGTCTGGGATTTCCTGCATGATGCAAGGATACCTGTGAACCCGCTTTATTTCTGCGGCTTTTCACGGGTAGGCTGTATTGGCTGCCCGATGGCTGGGAAGCACCGCTATTTTGAGTTTGCCCGTTATCCGCAGTACGAGAAGCTGTATCTTATGGCGTTTGACCGAATGCTGAAAGAACGACGTAGGCGCGAAAGGATTGATGGCAGTTGGGGCAAGGGCGCTACCGCAGAAGAAGTATTCCATTGGTGGATGGAGGATGATTTCATCCCCGGCCAAATGAGTTTGGAGGAATTTTTATATGTATGCTGAGAATTTGATTTAGACTGTAGGAAGGTAAAAATCTATGTATGAAGAGAAAGTACGCAAATTCAAATGTTACCACTGCCCGGACTGTAATCTCTACGCCGGGTCTGAAACGAAAACGATTCACGGCCGGCGCATGAAGCCGAACACAAAATACTGTACTGGTGGCCAAAAAGTCATCATCTTTCGATCTGATGACCCAAAAGTAACTGTACCGAAATGGTGTCCCAAGCGGCGCGTGCCTCCCACATTGCGGATCTATCACTTCCGGTCCCCGGAAATCGAGGTAGGTGAAAGTATGCTTGCGGCCAAAGGGATCTCGTTTTTCCCCTATCCCAGCCGCTATGCAGTGCGGTATGAGGGAGACTCCCCTTACACTGCAATGGAATTTGCAAAGCAAATCAAAAAGCATTCTCTCGCAGAACTGCTCTCTATGCAGCTGCTGCCCTATGAGATTCTGGAAATCGACGATGGCATCCGCCCTTACTGCTTCCTTGTGGAACGTCTCGGCCATGTGCGGTGCATTCGCTTCAAAAGCGATATTGCACGCGAAAACAAGTATGAAGAGCCTGACAACAAAGCGATTTGATCCTATGGAATCATGCAGATGTTCCATTCACAGTCACCTGTAAAAGCGTCAAAACAGGCTATCGCAGCATGTTTATTGCTTGCCCCAATCCTATAAACACGTTCTTTTGACAGAAAAATCTCCGTCACATCATAATGTGACGGAGATTTTTATTATCGGTTCACATCAAAAATTTCGATGCAGTGTGCAAACAACACACACTGCTCTTGATACAAATCTTCGTCGAATATACCGTTTACTACGGAATATTTTCGTAAAAGATTTTTGTACCGGGCAAACAATTCCTCAAAGGCCGATGTACTTCCCAATTTGGCTGAGAGTAACAGTTCCATAAAAGTCATTTTACATCCCCCATTTCGGCTCGCAGCTTTTTAATGCTTCTATAATAGGCAGATGCCACTCCTTTTTCTTTGAGTCCTGTTTCTTGAGCAATTTCCTTAAATGGCTTTCCTTTTAGGACATACTCTGTGACAACAAACCTCTCTTTGAGACTTAATTGCTGCATAGCAGCCATCAGTTTTTCATTTTGCGGCTCCATTCTGCTCCACATATCATACCCGGCGGTTCTAAATTCGGATTGTTCTGCCTCCTTTTTAGTTCTGGTTTCTTTTTCATGCTCTCTCTGTTTCTTCTTTATGTAAGATTGGCGTTTTCGTTTTACTGCCAAAACCACATAAGCAGTAAATTGGTTTTGGCATATATCATCTTTGGATATGCCATCGTTCCTTTTTATCATTTCTGTACTCCCATCATTTTTTCTTCGATGGGAATACTGGTGGTGAACGACAGCGACAAAGAATCTTGTCGAATTGAAAATTGACACACGCAAATTCTTCAGTATATGTCCACCTGTGTGGATCATGTACCGTCAGGATTCGCATATGGCAGTGGTAATTCCATTTCGTTTTTCGCGTGGAATTGCCAGAGTTATTCATTCGACAAACTCATAATGCGGTTCTCCGTATAGAGGAAAAGCCTATTAAGTTATAGGCAATGGCTTATAACCGCACTTTGAGAAAAGAGGCCTCAAGGTACTTTTTATCTTTTGAATTTGTTGTATACCTCCAAATGAAAAAAACAAGGAGAGGCTTCCAAGGAAACCTCTCCTTAACTGGTATTAAGGGCTATGTCAGAATCTTTCCGGCAGAATATTTACGACAGGTAACTTACCGATACAGCGGTCCGTACTGCTTGCACGCAGCATAATCCGCAGCCTGCTGATCCTGCGTGCCGAAGCTGGCCCATGCGTGGGGGCGATAGACCTTCTCGGCAGGGACATTGTGCATCGTAACAGGGATGCGCAGCATGCTGGCCAGTGTAATGAGGTCAGCACCCACATGGCCGTAAACGGTCACGCCATGGTTGGCACCCCAGTTTGCCATAACGCTGTACACATCGGTGAACGCACCCTGTCCGGTCAGGCGCGGGCAGAACCACGTAGTCGGCCAGGTCGGGTCGGTGCGTTTGTCGATAGTGTTGTGAATCTCGTCGGGCAGATCAGCCGTCCAACCCTCGGCAATTTGCAAGACGGGTCCAATGCCCTCCACAATGTTGAAGCGCAGCATCGTAACAGGCATCTTTGCCTTGCAGCGAAAGTGGCTGGAATATCCGCCGCCGCGGAAGTACTCATAGTCCGCGCGACACCAATCGGTGGCGTTCAGGCACGCCTTGATGTCCGCATCGGTCATCTCCCAGAACGGTTTCATCACATGATTGCCCTTGGCATCTACGCAGGCACCGGAACCGTCCAGGGCCGTTGCGCCGGAATTGATGAGGTGAATAAAGCCGTTGGCGGCAACGCCGTCAGGCTTTTGCCCAGTCACACGCTCGCAGGCTTCCGGGTTCCAGTAGGTGCGCACGTCATGGAAGCACGGTGCAGAGCCGGAAACAAGGCTGCCCAGCATCATGGCAATGCCGTTGCAGGTGTCATTCTCGGTAGCGAACGGGGTCGGGGCTTTCGGACCATTCCAGTCAAAGGTGGAAGCCATGATGGCTTCGGTGAAGTCAGCGTTCGGCAGCCAGTCTGTCCACTGGCGCTGGCCCTGGAAGCCGCCGACCACAGCGTTGCGACCGAGCGCTTCTTCATGCCAGCCCATCTCGTCCAGACGCGGATTGCCGTATAGAATGTCGCGGATGATCAGGGTCATCTTGACGATAAACTCCCAATCCTTGTCGGCCGGAACAATTTTCGACTTCGTGATGACAGGCGGCAGGTTCTTACCGAGGTTCTTATCAAAGCCCTCTTTGCAATTCTCGCGCACCCATGCCAGCGCCTTTTCATATTCGTCGTGGTCATAGATACCGATGGAAATGCGGCGCAGGATCTCGACCTCGTCCACCCACTCGGCGCGGATGCCGAAATACTTTTGCAGAACACCTGCATCGCAGAAGCTGCCGGCAATCCCCATCGTCACAGCGCCAATATTGACGTAGGCCTTGTTCTTCATCCAGCCTGCGGCAACAGCACCACGGGCAAAGCGCAGGATTTTCTCGGCCACGTCATCGGGAATCGTATCATCGTTGGCTTCCTGCACGTCATGGCCATAAATGGAGAAAGCAGGCAGACCGCGCTGGGCGTGTGCTGCCAGAACCGCAGCCAGATACACCGCGCCGGGGCGCTCGGTGCCATTGAAGCCCCAGACTGCCTTGATGGTGTTGGGATCCATATCGAACGTTTCGGTACCGTAGCACCAGCAGGGGGTCACAGACAGCGTTGCCGTAACATTCTGGGTAGAGAACTGCTCTGCCACGCGGGCCGCCTCGGCACCACCGCCAATTGTCGTACAGCCAATCACGCACTGCACCGGCGTACCATCGGGGTACTTGAGGTTCTCCGAAATCAGCTTGGCGGCATTTTCTGCCATGCGCATCGTCTGATTTTCCAGGCTTTCACGGACACCGCCCCAGCGTCCATCAATTACAGGGCGAATACCAATTTTAGGATACAGCATAGTTGCACCTTCCTTATTATAGTAGGGTTTTGAAACGATCATAAGCGGCGTTCCATTCCGCATCGTTCTGTGTGCTTGGGGTATATGTTTTAATGACCTCTGTTTCCGCAATCAGTCGGCGTCCCTGTGTGATGGAGTCCAGCAACCCCAAGGCCTTCAGCTGGATCATGATGTTGCCGAGCGCCGTAGCTTCCACCGGGCCTGCCTTTACCGTAAGGCCGCAGCAGTCTGCTGTCATCTGGCAAAGCAGGCGGTCTTTCGTACCGCCACCCAAAACATGCAGGGTCGTAAAAGTCCGGCCTGTTACTGCGGAGAGTTGCTCTATCGCGTAGCGATATTTCAGCGCAAGGCTTTCATAAATGCAGCGCATCACAGCACCCATCGTTTCCGGGATGGGCTGGCCGGTTCTGCGGCAAAATTCCTGTATTCTGCCCGGCAGGTCGCCGGGCGCAACAAATTCCGGGGCATCCGGGTCAATAAAGCTGCGCAACGGTTCGGCGGCAAGCGCCTGTTGTTCCAACTCTGCAAAAGAATATGCCTGCCCGCGGCGCTTGTACTCACGGCGGCTTTCCTGAATCAGCCAAAGACCGATGATATTTTTCAGGTAGTTGATTTTTCCGTTTGCTCCGAGTTCGTTGGACAGCCCGCTTTGGCAACTGTCTGCCGTCAGAATCGGGGTGTCCAATTCCGTTCCCAGCAGGCTCCACGTGCCGCAGGAGAGAAATGCCGTATGTTCGACATCTTCCTCGGCACACGGCATAGCAGCCGAGGCGCATTGTGTATCATGCCCTGCCACCGCAATGATTTTCGCGCCGGTTGTAAGTGTACCCGTCACCGTACCGCTGGCGACAAGGGGCGCGAAGTGGTTTTCCTTCAGACCATAGGCGGTCAGCACTTCCCTGCTCCACTGCCCTGTGCGGGGGTCAAGCATCTGGCTGGTGGAAGCAATGCTGCGCTCGCAGACCGGCTCGGCCCCCAACAGAGCCGCAAACAAATCCGGCATAAAGAGGATCTGCTCAGCCTTTTGCAGCAGTTCCGATTCCTGCTCCTGCAGTGCCAGCAACTGGAACAAGGTATTGATTGCCATGATTTGGTTGCCGGTATGGGCATACAATTCTTCTGCGGGCATACAGGCAGCGGCCTGTTCCGGTTTGCCATTCGTTCGGGCATCGCGGTAATGAACAGGGTTTGCCAGCAGATGGCCGTCCGCATCCAGTAAGCCGAAATCCACGCCCCATGTATCAAATCCTAAGCTGTCAAATGTACCAGCCTTTTGAATGGCTGTGTGGATTTCCTTCAGCAGTGTTTCCACATCCCAGCAGAGATGACCGTCCTTTTCGATGGGGACATTTTCAAAACGATGGATTTCCTCGTAGGTGAGGTTTTGGCCATCGTACACGGCCCGAATCGCACGTCCACTGGAAGCGCCAAAATCGAAGGCCAGCACAGTTGCTGTGTTACTCATTGAACCACGCCCTTCTTCAAAAGTACGTTGGCATAGATTGCGCTTTCCCCGGTGGCGATAATCGCATAGGCATGGCGTGCGCGCTCATAAAACGCAAAGCGCTCCACCATTTCAATTTTAGCCGGGTCATTGCCGCTCTCGTTCAACTTCTGTTTATAGCTATCCCAGATAGTCGGCTTGCACGGATCGCCATCTACCACTTTCATCAGTGCGACAGGCTTTTCGACATACTGATCCAACGGCAGAAATTGCAGGATGGCCTCCAGCAGTTCTACGGTTCCGTGCCCGTCTGCACGAATCACAATGGCATCTTTGCCGATGCTTTCAGCCGGGAAGTTTCCGTCTGCGAGAATGATTTCGTCGCCATGTCCCATCTCGCAGAGGACTTTCAGAAGTTCCGGGCTAAGGATAGGCGGAATGTTCTTCAGCATACGGTGTCTCCTTATTTGTCCGTCGGCTCACCTTTTTCGCGTCGCTCAAATTTGCGATAGCCGGGGTGTTTGCCGGTGATTTTGTAGTAGGAGCGGAGATTGATGAGCTTATCAATATTCTTGCGGTCAATATCGTAGCTGCCGCCGAGAATGATTGCGTTGATCGTGATTTTTGCCCACAGTTCCAGACTCTCCATGCGGTAATAGGCGGTGATGACATCGCTGCCCACCGTCAGCGCGCCGTGGTTTTCCAGCAGCATAACATCGTGGTCGTTGAGATACGGCTCGATTGCGTCCGGCACCTCCGTCGTGCTGGGAGTTCCATACGGAGTCAGTGGCACAGCGCCGATGGCTGCCACATCCTCAATCATGTTGTACATATCCATCGGGCGATGTGCCACGGCAAAGCCGGTGGCTGCCGGCGGATGGGCATGGACAACAGCATTTACATCGGCGCGCTTTTCGTAGCAGCGCAGGTGCATCTTGATTTCGCTGGACGGGCGCAGGCCCTCTGCACCTTCCAGCACATTGCCCTTTGCATCAATACGCAGCAGCTTGTCCGGCGTGATGAAGCTCTTGCTCATGCCCGTAGGCGTTGCAAGGAAAGTTCCGTCCTCCAACCGAACTGAGACATTGCCATCATTGGCAGCGACCCAGCCAAGCTGCCACATTTTATGGCAGACATCGCAGATTTGGTCTTTGATTTCTTCGATTTGCACAGTTTGTACCTCCTAAAGTGGATTTTGTCCTTTACTTGTATTATACTGTTGCAATTTGCCCTCGTCTTTGCGTATAATGATATTATATTGGACGATATTGATATTTTAGGAGATGCCTGCCATGAAGTTTCTGGCTTCCCATGAAAGCAGTACGCGCGGCACTTTTGACTTTCCCATTGAGCTTTATTATGTAGATAAAATGCACCCGCGCTATGAAATGCCGTTTCACTGGCACATGGAATTTGAACTTATGCTGGTTCTAAGCGGGGAGTTTTCTCTGCTGATCGATGGACGCTCTTACCTTTTACACAAGGGGGATGCCGCCATCATTTCAGCCGGGGCCGTTCACGGCGGAGCCCCCAGTGACTGCGTTTACGAGTGTGTTGTCTTTGATATGAACCGCTTTCTCGGCAGTGGCTCCGTATGTCAGGCAAAATACAATGCGCTTTTTGAACGCGGTGCGCAAATTGAGCCGTATCAACCGGCCGGTTCCGTAACCTGCCAATTGATTGACAGGCTCTTTGAGGCAATGGAAAAAGAGCCGGAGGGGTATGAATTTGTAACGATTGGTCTGATGTGGCAGCTGTTCGGTCAAATCCTTTTGCAGCATTCGTACACAGTATCCACTTCTGGGAACAAGCGGAATGACCGCAGCACAGCCCAAATGAAAGCGGCCTTAGAGCGCATCCGAAAGAATTACGCCAGCCGCATCACCTTGGAAGATCTCGCCTCCACAGCAGAAATGACCCCCGAACACTTTTGCAGGGTCTTTCACAGCATAACCGGGCGCTCCCCTATTGACTATTTGAATTACTACCGGGTAGAATGTGCCGCTGAGCTATTATGCTCCACCGAAGATCCCATCACGGAGATCGCATATAGCTGCGGCTTTAGTGATTCAAGCTACTTTAACCGGATGTTCCGCCGCTATAAAGCTGAAGCTCCGGGCAAATATCGAACCGGCTACCACGCTGATCTCGCCCGTCTTCTCATCACGGACTACCA
>OKRX01001398.1_pt1 | contig 17820 bp, 19 predicted proteins | sample 1601241 | NCBI WGS metagenome assembly OKRX01 (sample SAMEA3541500, study PRJEB24748) | human gut metagenome | biome: human gut; feature: human-associated habitat; material: faeces | place: China | collected 2012
GGGCATAAAGTAGATTCATGCAATACCGATTTACACAAACTATTTTACACTCCCTTCAAAAAACTATAACAGTGGTGAGACGACTCAAATTATAAAGGAAAAGCTTATAAAAGAATATCATCTAGATAAGGTATTGTATTCTGAGATTACTAATTTTGTTTATGGATTAGATGATCAGACTTTGGGAAATTATTTATCAAATCTAGACAAACTATGTAGAGATGCACAGCAGGATACTGATGATAAATACAAAGCCATCGTCTTGAGGATCTATGATCATTCCCAATTAGCAGTTGTTCAAACGCAAAATGTAAAAGAGCAAGTCGCTTATCAGCTTGACTCAGAAATAAAAAAAGCCGTGGAAACGTTTCAAAAAAATATTCATGCTATTGAAAGAGATTATATTACAATATTAGGTATTTTCTCGGCTATTGTATTTGCTTTTGTAGCGTCAATTACAGTCTCTTCATCTGTGTTACAAAATATTGAAAAGGCCAGCTCTTATCGATTAATATTTATTGTTGCTCTATTGGCTGGAATGGTAGTTACCTCTATATATGTATTAATGCAATTTATCATAGCTATTAATGGAAATAAGGAGTTTAAAGGGAATAAAATAAAATATTTTTATGGTGTTCTTATTGGATTAATGGCACTTATCTTTATAGCCTGGCTTTTGGATTTAGGTCAACTTAGAGCGTATTTGGCTTCATTCATACTAAATTGGTTGTCATGTAAATTATCATGAATTTTTATATGTTAGTTTTGCATTTTTTTATTACAAAGGAGATATGGGATAAGCAATTGCTTGGAATATATAAATACACAATTAATGAATAAATGAGTTTCTATACTGTTGTTTATAATGATTAAGCAGTTGAATGTATCTTGAACTTAAGAAATATGATGCAAGAGATGATTATAGTGGAATTTATCATTGTGAAATATATCAAAGAGAGGAGGGCTTTTCGATGAAAATGGGATCAGTTCTTAGAAATATCTCTTACTCTTTTACTGCCAATATGATTTCTCTTGCTGTATCTGTGTTTATGGTAATGTTTGTGCCAAAGTTTTTATCGGTAAACGATTATGGACTTTGGCAGCTTTTTTTGTTCTATTTTTCCTATCTGGGTTTTCTTCATTTTGGGTGGGAAGATGGGATTTATCTTCGATATGCAGGGAAGAGTTTCAAGGAGCTGAATCCTCGTACATTTGCCGGACAGTTTTACAGTATCATTCTTTTGCAGTTTGTACTGGTTTTGGTGGTCAGTCTCTTTGGATATATGTTTGTCAGTGATCCGGATAAGAAGCTGGCACTTGTCTGTGCTATCTGTCTGGCTCCTTTTGTCAATTTCAATAATTTGTGTAATTTTATCATGCAGATAACCAATCGAATCAAGGAGTATGCAAAGCTGCTTGTTACGGAACGGGTCATATTCTTTGCGGGGGTTTTGTTTTTCCTGGTGATTCTGGGACGGAATGAATTCCGGTACATGTATTCTGCTCAGGTTTTTGCTGTTGTATCTATGGCGGCTGCCGGGGTCTATTTGTGCCGGGGTCTTTTGGTACCTCGATTTGATTCGATTTCTTCAATCCGGCATGAAGCCTATGAAAACATCAGTGTAGGGAGTAAGCTGATGCTGGCTAATATTGCGGGGATGCTGATTATCGGTATCATCCGCTATGGGATTTCCATGGGGTGGGATGTAGCAACTTTCGGTAAGGTCTCGCTGACATTGGGAGTTTCCAATTTCCTTATGGTTTTCATCAATTCCGTGAGTGTGGTCTTTTTCCCGATTGTGAAGCGAATGGATGAGGGGAAGAGGTCGGAGGTATATACGGTTATCAGGAATGCTTTGACGTTTCTGCTGTTTGCCGGTCTTATCGGATATTATCCGGCCCGGTATATTCTGTCCTTGTGGCTTCCAAAGTATGCGGACAGCCTGGTCTATATGAGTGTCCTCTTCCCTGTATGCGTTTTTGCAAGTAAGGTATCTCTTCTTATTAATACGTATTTGAAGAGTATGAGGAAAGAGTTCCTGATGCTGGAAATCAATGCGGCAAGTGTTGTTTTTTCTCTGGTAGTTACAGTTATCACGGTAGGAATATGGCATAATCTGAATGCTGCGGTTTTTTCCATCGTTCTGTCCTACGCTTTCCAGTGTGTGCTGGCGGAGTATCAGGTAACGAAGCTTCTGGAACTGGATTTACGAAAAAATATGATAGAGGATCTGCTGATGTGTGGTATTTTCATTATCAGCGGCTGGGTGTTTGACAGTTTCCTCTGCATGGTGGTATATGGAGCGGCATATCTGGTGTTTATGCTTCTCCATAGGCGCAGTCTGCAGCAGATTATTAGTATGGTGAGAAGGTAAAGAGAAAAAGCGAAGCCGGGATTGAGGCCGGGGTCGGGTGATAGAAGGAGGGCGGCGTGTAGAACTCTTCTAAAATGAAGGCGATTGGCCCTTTGTTCTTTTGAAGCCGCCTCTTTTTCTCCCAACTTGCAGCGCTCGTACAGGTGAGTACATAGATAGTTAATGGGCTAATGGAATAACCATTTTAATTTTTTGCCATATAATTCAGGAATATAGGGGCAAGCTAAAAGAAGCACTTGGCTACGAAGTGCTTCTTTCAAAACTGTCCGCTTCTGGACTGAATCATGTCCTTATCGGAAATCCTCTGAGGCCGTAATCCCGTGCGTAGATGATTTTACCATCTTTAAGACGTATCCATGCACGAAAAATGATTCCACCTTTGTGGGTCCTAACCTTTTTACGCAATATATGTAGTTCTCCTTTCTCCCAAGTGCTACAGATGCCCCCCTTTTTTGAGATTTTCGGCGGATTCTGCGCAAAACTTGAAAATTGAGGAGAAACATTCTATACTGAGTATGCGACTAGGGAGTATGGAGTAGCCTATGTCTCTCCTTATTTCCAAGAAGGCCGATGAGGTGATTACCTATTACCCTGTCGGCCTTTTTTATATTCAGTAGCTTGGACTACAAAATACCTGATTTAAGATAATAATATTGGCTTGAGTAGGATGGCTTGACTTTTAATGGAGTGAATCCCCAATAGGCTATATTCGTTTTAGCTGATCGGAATGATAATGGGTTTTCCTGTTGTTTGAAGAACTCAAACCAACCACTTTTGCTGAATCGGGATGAAACGGATAGTAGCAGTCAATGAGTCAGTATAAAACGTTTATGACATGCTTTGCTCTACCCGTAAGATTTCCTTGACTGTTAGCTTACATCATTTTATGAATATTGTCAAATATCAAAATTATAGTCCCAATCTAATTGATTATTGTCCCATAATTTGATAAAATCAACATGGGAGGTTGTATATCATGAAAAAGAAGATGGTTCTCGATCTGATTAAATATCATACAGATGGAAATGATAATGAATTCAGACGCACTGCGTATGAAATAGCAAAAGAGTTTGACAGGGCTGGTGATTATGAGTTGGGGGAGTATATTACAGGCCTTCTTTCTAGTGCTGATACATTATCTATTCAGTCCATGCCAACTAGTCTGACAAACTTTGTGAATGTACCCCTTAATCAGGAACCATTACCGCTTCCTAGAGTAATCCAACAGGACCTGATTGGAGTTGCCAATGCTATTCTTCACAGGACGAATGTGCATAAGTTTTTATTTGAAGGCGCTCCCGGAACCGGAAAAACGGAAAGTGCTAAACAGCTTGCCCGAATGTTGGGTCGAGAACTGCTTGAATTGGATGCAGGACAGCTCGTAGATAGCAGGTTGGGACAGACTGCTAAGAATATCGCAGATTTATTCGCTGGGATGAATACATATCCGCAATCCAGAAACGTGATTTTTCTATTTGATGAGATTGATGCTCTTGCTCTTGATCGAGTCAATAGTCATGATATGCGTGAGATGGGACGTGCTACATCCTCTCTTCTTCGTGGGATGGATAGCCTAAATAAAGATGTTGCTGTTATTGCGACAACCAATTTATATAACCAGTTTGATAAGGCACTTATTCGCAGATTTGATGCAACCATTCATTTTGATCGCTACAGCAGGGAAGATTTACTGGATGCTGCGGAAGCAATTTTTGATAATGAGATTAGCAAGTATAAAGGCCTCAAGAAGGATGGGCGTTTTTTACACAAGGTTCTCTCATTAATTCCAGACATGCCTATGCCGGGTGAATTGAAAAATAATATTAAAACATCATTGGCGTTTAGCTCGCCTGGGGAAGAACTTGGATATATGAGACGGTTGTTTTATATGCTGGTTCCCCAGGCAGATAAGATGACCCCAGCTGATTTGAAAAAGGCAGGATTTACTGTCCGGCAGATAGGCATATTGATGCAGATGTCAAAGAGCAGTGTTTCACGTGAACTGGGAGGAGAATAAATGAATCCAATTGTACGACTTAAAGGTAAATTTCTCTATAAGGCAAATACAAACAGCATTGGCTACCCAGCATTCAGCTCATCAAATCCTCATATTACATGGATTGACCTGGACAGGAGGTATCATGAGCTCTCTATGCTCGCTGATGATGGGGAGAGAAATAATAAAATTGGTGGGGTACTTATCAGTGTCCACTATACGCGGGTTATTCCTAAAAGCCGCCGGGTATCTTATTTCTTCTCAAAAGGGAAAATTTCTGCTAATGATACGGTTGTAGGTGCCAAATTTGGGAAGACAGAGAAAGGCTTTCCATATCACATCATTACCCATTTCGTACCGATAGAAATTATGGAAGAAACATTGCGGCGGTTGGGTTTATGCATTCAATTTATGCGGGAAATGGGCCTTACAAAGGCAGATAATAATTTCCTTAAAATTCTTTATTTTAAACATTCTAAAAATGGCATAAAGAAAAAACAATTACCGGAAGGCATGAGTGAGTCTGAGGTATTGAAATTACAAGGGAAATACTTATCTTACATGGTGAAAATGGGGATTACCAAAAGCATGCTGGGAGGAATGTTGGCTGAGTCTTCAGAAGTTGCTTCTTTTTCTGAACCTCTTTATAGTAAGCATTCCAATGGGAGCAGTATTGTTACCATTTATAGAACGGGAAAGGACACAGGTATGCTCATGAAGGAATTGGGAATTGATGTACCTCAGGAACGCATCTTAAATAAAACTACCATGCTTTTGCATCCGGACCAGATCAAAACATTAGAAGAAAATGCACCATACCTGATTTCTATGTCCTTGCCTGATTTCAGTCAGATTAAATTTGAGGAATTTTCCTCCATTCCTAAACAAATTAGCATTCCCCAGCCTGGACACGAGCCGGTAGTGGGGGTCATTGATGGCCCATTTGATGAAAATGCATATTGCCACGATTGGGTTAGCTATGAGAAATGGTTTGGGGAGGATGTAGAACCGGAACAGTCAGCTATAGATCACGGGACGGAAGTCACATCACTGATTGTGGATGGACCTGCTTTTAATCCAGAATATACTGATGGATGCGGGCGATTTCGAGTGAAGCATTTCGGCGTAGCTTCAGGTGAGAAAGTTTCATCATTTACACTCTTGAAAAAAATACGGCGAATTGTAGAAGAAAATCCGGAAATTAAAGTATGGAATTTGTCCCTGGGGTCTGAGCTTCCTGTTAATCCTAATTACATTTCACCGGTTGCCGCTTTGTTGGATACATTGGAATCGGAATACGATATTATCTTTGTGGTGGCTGGAACAAATGACAGAAAATGCACAAGAAAATTATCAATGGGAGATCCGGCGGATTCTATTAATTCTATTGTAGTGAATTCAGTACGGAAAAATGGAGAGCCTGCTTCCTATACCCGCAGAGGGCCGGTATTATCTTTTTTTAGAAAGCCGGATATAAGTTATTTTGGAGGAGACAGCAACGAGTTAATTCACGGTTGTACTGGTTTAGGTGAAGTATGGGTCTCAGGGACTTCTTTTGCGGCCCCTTGGATTACGAGAAAGGTTGCTTATTTGATTTACAATCTTCATTTGCCCCGCGAAATAGCAAAAGCGCTCCTTATTGATTCTGCATCGAAGTGGAATGAGAAAGAATCGAATATAGAGATGAAGGGATTTGGCATTCCACCTATTTCTATTAGAGATGTAGTAGAAAGTACGAATGATGAAATTAAGTTTTTTTTCTATGAAACAGCTAAAAGTTATGAATCTCTTGCAGAAAAAATTCCGGTTCCGGTTTATGATGATAAATATCCTTACATAGCAAAAGCGACGCTTTGCTATTTTCCTGTATGTGATCGAGACCAGGGAGTTGATTATACAAATACTGAACTGGATATTCACTTTGGACGTATCGATCAAAATTTAAAAATCAAGTCGGTGAATGAGAATGCCCAGACTGAAGAAGGAGATTATACAAATGAGGAGGAAGCCAGAAAGTTATTCCGTAAATGGGATAATGTGAAACATATCATTGAACGTTATAATTCCAGAAAAAGACCCAAGAAAGTGTATGGTCAAAATGGCTGGGGCTTGGATATTAAACTCAAGGAACGCTTGGATACTCGGTATCCGGATGGGCTACGATATGGTGTAGTTGTGACACTTAAAGCGCTGGATAAAAAGAATCGTTTCAATGAATTTCTTGAACTCTGCCGCCAGAATTACTGGGTGGTCATTCCACTGGATGTACAGCAGCAAATCAATGTACAGCAGAAGGCTGAAGAGACGGTAGATTGGAATTAAACATGCATATGATTTACAATTGGATTTATACATATATTGGACTATCCTACATAGAACCAGAAGGACTTCGTTAGGTAAAAACGTTTAAGATTTTAGGAGCGAATAATTATATGAAAGGTATTATTCTCGCCGGAGGTTCCGGCACAAGGCTTTATCCGTTAACCATGGTGACTTCGAAGCAGCTGCTTCCTATTTATGACAAGCCCATGATTTTTTATCCTCTTTCCACGCTGATGCTGGCGGGAATACGGGATATTTTGATTATTTCCACACCCAAGGATCTACCAAATTTCGAGAGACTTCTGGGCGATGGCAGTCGATATGGTATTCATCTCTCCTATAAGGAGCAGCCGTCTCCGGACGGCCTGGCCCAGGCCTTTATCCTGGGAGAGGATTTCATTGATGGGGAACCCTGCGCTATGATTCTGGGAGATAACATTTTCTACGGTGCCGGACTGACGAAGTATTTGAAAGAGGCTGCGGCGAATAAAGAGGGAGCCACGGTTTTCGGCTACTATGTGGATGATCCGGAGCGTTTCGGTGTCATCGATTTCGACGAGCATGGAAGGGCGAAGTCCATCGAGGAAAAGCCGGCGCATCCGAAGTCGAACTATGCAGTGACAGGCCTTTATTTCTATGACGGTCACGTGTGCGAATACGCAAAGACCATCCGGCCCTCTGCCCGGGGTGAACTGGAAATCACGGACCTGAATAAAATCTATCTGGAAAAGGGAAAACTCAATGTCATTACCCTGGGCCGCGGGTATGCCTGGTTGGATACAGGAACCATGGATTCCCTGTATGATGCCTCCGTCTTCGTTCGTTCCATCGAGACCAGAGCGGGCATCCATATTTCCATGCCCGAAGAAATCGCCTACGTCAATGGCTGGATAGATAAAGAAGCTCTCGCCGAAAGCGCTAAGCAGTACGGAAAGAGTCCCTATGGGCAGTATCTTTTGAAAGTGGTGGAGGGAAAGATTCTTAGAGAGAATTAGTGAGACAGTGTGACAGTGAGACAGTGGGATAGTGAGAAAGTGTGAAAGGTTTTGCTGATTTAAGCTGAATTAAAAGGAGACAGATTATGGGATTTTCCAGTTTTCGGGATTATGCTGTCTGGAACAGAGCAATTTCCTTGGCCAAGGAAGTTCATCGGATAAGCGAATTGCTTCCGAACAAGGAAATGTTTGGACTTCGAGATCAGATGAGTAGAGCCGCCACCTCAGTAGCCTCCAACATTGCCGAAGGGCAGGCACGCGGTTCTGCCAAAGAATTTGTCCGCTTTCTCTATATATCCTGTGGTTCTGTCGCTGAAATACAGACACAATTGATTTTGGCGGTAGAGTATGAATATGTATCAAAAGAAGAAATTCAATATGCAATGTCTCTGGCTGTAGAAACCTCTAAGATGCTGCACTCTTTGATTAAGACAATAAAAATAAGAAATGGAATGTGAGATAGTGAGATAGTGAGAAAGTGTGATAGTGTGACAGTGGGAAAGTGGGAAAGTGGGAAAGTGGTCTTTTCTGTGAGTCCGCTTTCTTACTTATCCAATTTTCCACTATTAAACTTCCCCACTTATTTACTGTCCCACTGTCTCACTGTTCCACTGTCCCACTTTATAAAAAATGCGCAGAAAGGAAAACACGACAATGACTATCATCATCACCGGCGGCGCCGGATTTATTGGTTCTAATTTTATATTTTACATGATGAAGAAGTATCCGGACTATCGTATCATCTGCCTGGACAAGCTGACTTATGCGGGAAACCTTTCTACTCTGGCGCCTATTATAGATAAACCAAATTTCCGATTTGTGAAGATGGATATCTGTGACCGGAAGGCAGTTTATGGTCTTTTTGAAGAAGAACATCCGGATGTGGTGGTGAACTTTGCGGCGGAGTCCCATGTGGACCGTTCCATCCTGAATCCGGAGATTTTTCTGGAAACGAACATCATCGGTACGTCTGTCCTCATGGATGCCTGCCGGAAATACGGCATCGGGCGGTATCACCAGGTTTCTACGGATGAGGTGTATGGGGACCTGCCACTGGACAGGCCGGACCTTTTCTTCACGGAAAAGACGCCGCTCCATACCAGCTCTCCTTACAGCAGTTCCAAGGCAGGGGCGGATCTCCTGGTGGGTGCATACCATCGGACCTATGGCCTGCCCGCTACTATTTCCCGCTGCAGCAATAACTATGGACCCTACCAGTTTCCGGAAAAGCTCATTCCTCTCATGATGATGAATGCCCTGGAAGATAAGCCCCTTCCGGTATATGGGGATGGCAAAAACGTGAGGGACTGGCTCTATGTGGAGGACCACTGCAAGGCCATCGACCTGATCATTCATAAAGGCACAGTGGGAGAAATCTACAATATCGGCGGCCATAACGAAATGGCGAATATCGATATTGTAAAGCTCATCCTCAAAGAACTGGGCAAGCCGGAGACCCTTATTACCTATGTGAAGGATAGAAAGGGCCACGACCGCAGATACGCTATCGACCCCGCAAAGATTCATAAAGAACTGGGCTGGCTGCCGGAGACAAAATTTGCTGATGGCATCAAGAAGACTATTCGCTGGTACCTGAATAACAAGTCCTGGTGGCAGAATATTGTGAATGGGGCGTATCAGAATTACTATAAGAAAATTTACGATGAAAAACTGAAATAAGAGGTAAGATTAATGAAAATCCTGGTAACTGGTGTTAATGGCCAACTTGGCCACGATGTAATGAATGAACTTGCAAAACGAAATATAGAAGCTTTAGGATGTGGGAGAGCTTTGACTTACAAAGGAATTCGCAGAGGATATGCCATGGAAACAATGGCATATCGTCAGTTGGACATTACAAACCAGAGACAGGTTTTTGAAACGATACAGGAATATCATCCTGACGCGGTCATTCATTGTGCTGCCTGGACTGCTGTCGATGCGGCAGAAGAATCGGAAAATATTCCAAAGGTTTTGGCTACTAATGTAGATGGTACAAAGTATATTGCCGAGGTCTGCAAAGAAATTGATGCCAAAATGATTTACCTTAGTACCGATTATGTTTTTGATGGTCAGGGAACGAAACCATGGAAGCCGGAAGAGAAGAATTATAAAACACTAAGTGTATATGGACAGACCAAATTAGAAGGGGAACTGGTCGTGGCAGAGACACTTAGTAAATATTTTATTGTTCGTATTGCCTGGGTTTTTGGAATAAATGGGAATAACTTTGTAAAAACCATGCTGAAAATGGGACGAACCCACGATATATTGCGTGTGGTGAACGATCAGATTGGAACACCTACTTATACTTATGATCTGGCTCGACTGTTAGTAGATATGGTGGAGACAGATAAATATGGATATTACCATGCGACTAACGAAGGTGGATATATTTCCTGGTATGACTTTGCCTGTGAGATTTTTCAACAGGCGGGATATAATACGAAGGTTATTCCTGTAACTACGGCGGAATATGGTTTGAGCAAAGCAAAGCGCCCATTTAATTCTCGGCTGGATAAGAGTAAACTGTTGGAAAATGGGTTCGAACCGCTTCCAGATTGGAAAGATGCACTGAAGCGATACCTGGTTGAGATTAGAAGATAATCGAAAAAGGAGCAAACTATGGGACAAATCCAAGTAACAAAAAATGTGGGAGGTATTGAAGGCCTCTGCATCATTGAGCCCGCCGTCCATGGAGATGAACGGGGCTATTTCATGGAAACCTATAATCAGAAAGACATGGAAGAAGCCGGATTTCATATAGACTTTGTCCAGGATAACCAGAGTATGAGTACTAAAGGTGTTCTTCGTGGACTTCATTTCCAGAAGCAGTATCCTCAGTGCAAGTTGGTTAGGGTTGTTAGGGGCAGCGTCTTTGATGTGGCGGTGGATCTTCGGGCAAATTCATCTACTTATGGAAAATGGTACGGTGTAGAATTGACTGCGGATAATAAGAAGCAATTCTTGATCCCAGAAGGCTTTGCTCATGGCTTTCTGGTCCTGTCTGATGTAGCAGAATTCTGCTATAAGGTTAATGATTTCTGGCATCCTAATGACGAGGGGGGAATGGCCTGGAATGATCCAGAAATTGGTATTGCATGGCCTCATCTAATAGGAACATATCAGGGAAGTTGCTCTGCTAAAGGGTATAGAATGGATGATGGTACACCACTGAATCTCAGTGACAAAGACCAGAAATGGGTGGGATTGAAAGAAACCTTTAAGTTTTAAAAACGGCAATTAATGCTTCTATTGACAGAATAGAGGCATTTGTAAGCTAAATGATTACAGAGGATAGATTCCTAATTTTATATTACTGATGTGGCTCATGTTTTTATTGCCCCCTATCAGCATATATTTTTGAATTGAGATTTTTATTGTTGGGCAAATCACATTGCATAGAATATCGAAATCCTTCACAGAACCATATTGCTCTGGAGAGAGCCGTAATCATTTGCCCAAAACTATAAGGTTATATGAAAACAGTGGACTAACATTTTGAACTTGGCCTGCTTTTTTTATATTACCAGGTACCTATATTGTTAATATCTGACAATATGGAGTATAGTGCTTAAATACGTATAGATTAATCTATCTGAATTTAAGCGTTTGGTTTGTTTGGGGTTATTTATATGAATATTAATCATGATCTTTTCATTGATATAAAGAAGTTTCTTAATCATCTGTGGAGTATTACTACCGTGGAGTATTACTACAAAAGATCTGGAACAATATGATGCAGAGATAAATCAGGCAGCAAAGGCTGTAACAGAACTTCGAAGTACTGGAAAAGGTCCCGATGGAAGCCTTGTACTTTTTCCACACCTTCCTGCGATAATATTGACAATTAAAAGTGATTTCATTATGGTAATAAAAGAGCATTATTCGACCTCCGTGCGTAGTTTTAGGCAACTTACATTTTGGAGTAGATAATGCTCTTTTTCAATGCCAATTTTATATGTTATTATTTTTATCCCACAAAAAAGCGTGAAGAGCCAAATAAATTCTTTAAATGCTTTTTCCAAAAATCACATACCCCCACCAAAGGGACTGCAGAAATGACCGCACATTTCGGCAGTCCCTTTTCCATATATAGTTTCCATCCCATCATGCTATAATGAAACAAAAAGGACAGGAAGGGGATGGCGGTATGCCGCTTTTATTTGTCAAAGAAGATATCACGAAGATGAAGGTGGATGCGATCGTCAATGCGGCGAATACAGAGCTTCGTATGGGCTCCGGCGTTTGCGGCGCCATTTTCCATGCAGCAGGCGAGGAAAAGATGACGGAAGCCTGCCAGAAGCTTTCTCCCATCAGGACAGGCGAAGCAGTGATGACAGACGGTTTTGCCCTTCCTGCTGGGCACGTCATCCATGCGGCAGGACCTGTGTATCAGGAAAGAGAACTGGCCGAATCCGCGCTTCTTCTGACGAAAACATACCAAAGCGCACTTGCCCTTGCCGCAGAGCATCGGTTGAAGAGCGTTGCATTTCCTCTGATTTCCGCCGGCATTTACGGGTATCCCAAGGACGAAGCACTTTCTCTTGCCGTCTGGGCGATCCGCCATTTTCTGGAAGATCACGAAATGGACGTCTATCTCGCTTTCCCGGACAAATCAGCGTTCGTCCCTGAAGAGTACCTTGTCCGCGATGTGGAAGAGTACATGGCAGAAGGCGCGTACAAAAGCGTGCCGGTTCTCTACGACGCCATGCCGGAAAGAGCTGTTCCGAAAGCTTTAAAAATGCCAGCCGGGCTCGATCATTGGGTGCATCATCTGGATGAGCCATTCAATGAAGCGCTTCTCCGCCTGATTGACGATAAGGGCATGACAGATACAGAAGTGTACAAGAAAGCAAACATTGACCGCCGCCATTTCTCCAAAATACGAACGGGGAAGGGCTATACACCCAAGAAACCGGCCATCCTTGCGCTTGCCATTGCTCTTGAGCTTGACCTTGACGAGGCCGAAGACCTCCTTGCAAAGGCGGGCTATGCCTTCTCGCCGAGCAGGAAATTTGATGTCATCGTACAGTACTTCATCATCAAGGGGCAGTATGACATCGATGAAATCAATGAAGTTCTCTTCCATTACGACCAGCCCCTTCTGGGCGGCTGATCCTTAGATGTCGCTTTCAGGGCGACCACGGCTCCTCCGTTTCGATGTATCCTTTAAATAGAAAGAGAAAGGGAAAGATACACGAAATTCCAAGTGATTGAAGGAGGAACCTAAAATGGACAAGAACTTAACTGAACTCGTATTCATCCTGGACAGAAGCGGATCGATGGGAGGTCTTGAAAGCGATACGATCGGAGGCTTCAATTCTCTCCTCGAGAAGCAGAAGAAAGTGGAAGGGAAATGCAACCTGACGACCGTTCTCTTCGACCATGACTATGAACTGCTTCATGACAGGATCAATATCCAGGCCGTATCACCCCTCACAGAAAAAGATTACTACGTCCGGGGATCGACAGCCCTCCTCGATGCAGTGGGGAGGACCATTTCCAAGATCGAACACGTGCAGGAAACAACAGCAGAAGAATACCGCGCAGGAAAAGTCATGTTCGTCATCATCACCGACGGCATGGAAAACGCCAGCCGGGAGTACACCACGAAGAAAGTGAAATCCATGATTGAAGCCGAAAAGGAAAAAGGATGGGAATTCGTCTTCCTCGGCGCGAACATGGACGCCGTCGAAACAGCTGCTCAGTATGGCATCGATGCAGACAACACTGCCGACTACCTCGCCGACAGAGAAGGTACCAGGCTGAATTACACAGCCATGAGCGATGCCGTCGCCCAGTTCCGCACCTGCGGATGCGCTCCGAAAGAATCCCTCAAAAGAATCCGCGAAGACGCTGCCAGACGCGGCGGAAAGAAACGCAGAGCAAAGAAGTAAGAAGGCGAAGCATCGCCAAGGTTTTCAAACACCATAAATGTACTTGTGTCAGTGTCTTCTTCTCGAATATACCGGCACGAAAGGGGCTGTGACAAAATGGTTAATCATTTCGTCACAGCCCCTTTTCCCTTGCCATTTGTTTTACAATAGAAGTATGGAGAGGAGTGAAAGATATGGATAAAACATCACTTGAAAACGATCCTGTATTTGAACTGTTCAGCAAGCACTGGGCATTGGTTTCCACCGGAACTATGGAAAAGCACAACGCATGCACCGTCAGCTGGGGAAGCTTCGGCATTCTCTGGGAAAGACCGGGGAAGAGCGGCAAGACGATCACCGTCTACCTCCATCCGTCCCGCTATACCTGCGAAATGCTGAAGGAAAGAGATACCTTCACCGTCAGCTTCTTTGAAAAGGAATACCAGAAAGCTTTGGGCTACATGGGCTCCCATACCGGCAGAAACGAAGACAAGGCAAAGGCAGCCGGCCTTACGCCCGTAGAACTTCCCGAAGGCGGACTTGGCTTCAAGGAAGCAAAAGTTTCCTTCGTCTGCAGAAAGATCTACCAGCACATGTTCACAAAGGAAGACCTGGATCCGGACATCCAGGAATACTACAAAGGAAGACCGCAGGCCTTCCCGCTGAATGAAAAAGGCGAATGGGAACCGCACATCGTCTTCGTAGGCGAAATCAAGACAGTCACTGGAAATGAATAATTGAATTATAAAAGAGCTGTAATGAAATGATGGCCCATTTCGTCACAGCTCTTTTTATGTATGCATTCCCGGCGCCGCCAGAAGGAAGGCGGTGATGACCGCGATGAAAAGCAGGATGAAGCCTGCGAGGCGGAAGCCCTGCGTGTAAGGATCCGATTCCTTCTTCGGAAGGCGGTAGGGATGCGCCTTGACCGTTTCATAATACGAATCCGGAATCAGTCCCCGGTAGTAGGAAGAAAGGTACTGCGCATACGCCGCCGTTTCCTTCTCGAAGAACCAGAAGACAGGCGTCAGGAGGGGGAGGTGATTCTTCTTGGAAATCGCCGTGAGACTTTCAGAGACAAGGCCCTTCAGTGCATGGCCGCCGTCCTGCGTCTTCGCCTCGGCCTCTTTGGCAATCCTGTCGAAGAATTCATGGTGATTGTCCATTTCCTTTTCCGTATACGAAGAAAGATCTTTGGGCAGGAAGGAAATCCCCGCCGCTTCCCAGCCCGGATCGGAAGAGGACCGGATAAACCCGGGCCAGTCCTTTTCTGCATCTTTGAAACCTGCGTAAAGCTCGGTGAGAGGGCTGTAATCCCTGGCATACGATTTCAGAACATACTTGGCAATGTAAAGGCGGAAGACAATGTAATCGCAGAGAAACGAACGCCACCGTTCCTTGTCTTCTTCGAACGTGATGACCTTCTGCGCTTTGAGCATCTTCAGGAAAATCAGCGGAAGCCCGTAGCTTCCACGTGGCTGTGCCGTATAAGAGTAGAAAGCGCGCCGCGCAGCCGACAGCCCTGCACTTCTGTAGTACATCCTTCTGTCCATGGGAATCCCTCCTTCCCGTCAGTTACCTTATTGTACTATGCCGCATGTACTTTGGACAGGGGAAGCCTTCACTTGCATAGTAAAGAGCCAAAGGAAGAGTGAGGGAATCAAAAAGAGAAAAGCCACAGGCACCGGCCCATGGCTTTTCCCCCGTTTATATTGAATTATGAAGGAACCTTGTCAAGCATACATGTCACTTTTTCCGCCGCCTTCGAATTTCTTCTCTGCATTGGCTTCCATGTATACGCGGTCAGGAGTGAGTTCCATCATCCTGGCTGCTGCAGCTGCCGCAAACCCGTGCGTTTCATCATCGAAGTAATCGAGGAGCCCTTCAGTGACTTCCATGCCGGAAGCTTTTGCGACATTCTCGATGCATGCGCGGACCGGATCGCCGGAGCACTTCGTCTCCACAGCGCGGAGCTCATTCAGACGAGTGAGGACGTGCTCCCTTGTCAGGATGACGGAGCTCCTGCCCAGAGTGAGGAAGCAGCCGTCGAGCGCCTTTTTCAGGGCGATTGCCTTGAGGTACATCGGCATATCATCCATCAGGTCATGCAGTCCTTTCAGGATGGATTTCTTGTAGGAAGGAGCCATGCCCTCGCAGTCACGGATCACATTTCCTGCCACATGGAGCCTGTAGATCATGTATTCCCAGTAGAAGGTATCGACTTCGCCTTTGGCCGGTCCCTTGGAGCCGATTCCGCCGGCCTCTTCCCTGGACTTCTTCCACTCATAACGCAGGCTGCAGCCCGTATTCTTTCCAAACGCCTTCAGGGCTGTCATCATCATGCCCGAACCTACGAATTCCAGATAATCATTGACTGTCATTTGAACCGTCTCCTTTCTGCCCGTTCCATCGTGAAGCGGAACCAAATTATATAAAGTATGAACGAAGCGGATAAGCCGCTGAAATGTAATCCGGATAAGGGATGCCAGGCGATTCACCGGTGTGCCTGAATCATTCTTTTTTCTAATTTAATTATAAGTCTGAGTAACGTATAATAAAAATACAGTAATTGCATATAGCTTATAACAAATTTTCGTTATTTTTAAAGGCAGGAAATTTGCCGGTATCGAAGGATTTACAGGACGCCCCTTTTCGTGTAGCATAGAACAGATAAGGAGAAATCTATGGAAAATACGAAAAGCCATTTCATCGAGATAGAAAGCCATGAGGGAAAAGACCTCATCATACGGTCGACCGCAAGCCGTGAAGAAACAGCAGGAATCCTTGCCGCTGCCCTTTGCCGCGCCGAAAACATCGACCCCTCCCATGAAAGAGACATTTCCGCATTCCTAAAGGTTCTCGCTGATGAATACAGAAGGGAAGACCTTGAAAAAGGCTCCCGCATCCAATAAACAAATAAAAGACAGAGGTTAAGCATGAGTGATATGAAAGAAGCAGCCGTCCAGATCCGCGTGAACGCAGACGGCAAAGTGACATTATCCATCGACGAGACGCTCCGCCGTTCCGTCATTACTGCCTACTCCCAGGCATTCTGCGGCGCTTTTGACTTCGCAGGAGAACACGAAAATGAAGTCGTCAACGCATTGAAAGATTTCGCCGAAACGAATGCGGCCCACCCGCAGCCCGAGCTCGCTTTCAATCTGCCGACCGTCCACTAAGAAAGGAAAGGCATGGAAACATTCAAGATCGGCCCCAAGGACGAAGGAAAACGCCTGGACCAGTTCATGCAGGACAAGAAACACTGGCCAAGATCCCTTGTCATGAAAGCCATCCGCACCAAGAAGCTGAAAGTCAACGGAAAGAAAGAAGACGCATCCTTCCGCCTCTCAAGGGGAGATGATGTCGTTTCCTATGTACTCGAAGAAAAGAAAAATACAGAGCCCGTCATTCTGTATGAAGACGAAAACCTTCTGGCGGCCGTGAAACCCGCCGGGCTCCTGCCCCTTGATCCTGAAGGAAAGGAAAAGGATACCCTTCTTACAAGAGTCAATAAGTACCTCGAAGGAAAAGGCAAAGCGCCGGCCATCCCGGTCCACCGCATCGACTTCCACACAGAAGGCATCCTCCTCTTCGCTAAGAACAGGCCCGCTGCCGATGTGTTGGAAGGCCTCATCCGTGACAGGAAAATAGGGAAGAACTACCTCGCCGTCGTCACAGGAAGAGTACAAAACAGCAAAGGCCGCCTCGAGCACCAGCTCTTCAAAGACGCCAAGCAGAACAAAGTCTTCGTCTCCGAAGAACGCATAAAAGGCTCCAAGACAGCCATCACCGAATACGAAAGAATGGCAGCCACAGGCGACCTTACCCTCGTGAAATGCCATCTCATCACAGGAAGAACCCACCAGATCCGCACACAGCTCGCCCACATCGGCCACCCGATCTTAGGCGACGACAAATACGGATTCAAAGCGCTGAACAAAGAATATAAAGAAAGAGGCCAGCTCCTCTGTGCCTACCAGCTCTCCTTCGACTTCACTGAGGAAGGCGGCATCCTGTCCTACCTCTCCGGCAAAATCATCCGCCTCCCGAAAGTAGCCTTCGTCCACAAATACTTCTCCGGCGTGCATTATTAATGTATATATAAAGAGAAGTATATAAAGAGATAAAGAGAAAGAACTGAGGAATGATGAATCGTGGCTTATAGGACATTTCGTGTTGTTTTTATAGTCGATGAGCTCCGCGTTTATCGGGCTCCATCGGCATTTTAAGACTTTCAGTAATTCTTAAAGGGT
>OKRX01001407.1_pt1 | contig 17721 bp, 11 predicted proteins | sample 1601241 | NCBI WGS metagenome assembly OKRX01 (sample SAMEA3541500, study PRJEB24748) | human gut metagenome | biome: human gut; feature: human-associated habitat; material: faeces | place: China | collected 2012
ACCAGATCTACACCATGGCAGTAGAGGAGCTCAGTCGTGTTTGTGCTACCACAGGAGTAGTGTTATCGGCGCATAGCTCACTCTGCTGTGACCCAATTATGTTCTTTGGTACGCCCGAGCAGAAGGAGCGCTACCTTCCACGCCTAGCCTCTGGTGAGTGGATAGGAGCTTTCGGACTTACCGAGCCGAATGCAGGTACCGACGCTGCAGGACAGCAGACCTTCGCTGTAGAGGAGGAGGATCACTACGTACTCAATGGCAATAAGATCTTCATCACCAATGCCGAGTATGCCCACGTCTACATTATCTTTGCCATGACCGATAAGAGCCTTGGCAATAAGGGCATCTCCGCCTTCATCGTTGAGAAAGACTTCCCAGGCTTTTCAGTTGGTAAGAAGGAGCTAAAGATGGGTATCCGTGGCTCAGCAACTTGCGAGCTAGTGATGGAGAATTGCATCGTACCTAAGGAGAATCTTCTTGGTCGAGTAGGGCAAGGCTTCAAAGTAGCTATGAAGACCCTTGATGGTGGTCGTATTGGTATCGCTTCACAAGCATTAGGTATCGCTCGTGGCGCTATGGAGGAGACTGTAAAATACACCAAAGAGCGTAAGCAATTTGGTCGTAGCATCTCAAAGTTTCAGAACACCCAATTCCAGCTTGCCGACCTTGAGGCACGTATTGAATGTGCTTCGCTGCTCGTACGTAAAGCAGCTTGGTGCAAAGATAATGACCAGCCTTATTCCGTTCCAGCTGCCCGTGCAAAGCTCTATTGCGCAGAGACCGCTATGGCGATGACCGAAAAGGCAGTCCAGTTCCACGGTGGATATGGTTACACCCGTGAGTATCCAGTAGAGCGAATGATGCGTGATGCCAAGATTACTGAGATCTACGAAGGTACCAGCGAGGTACAGCGTATGGTGATTGCAGCTAATCTATTGAAGTAAAAACGAGAAAATACAATCCTGATATATGAAGATTTTAGTTTGCATTAAGCAAGTTCCAGATACCACTGAGATCAAGCTAGATCCAGTCAAAGGTACCCTTATCCGTACTGGCGTACCAAGTATTATGAATCCCGACGATAAGGGAGCTCTCGAGCAGGCACTCCAGTTCAAGGATCGCTTTGGCGCCGAAGTGCACGTCATCACCATGGGGCCACCACAAGCCAAGGCCGTTCTTTACGAAGCTTTTGGAATGGGCTGTGATAAAGGCTTCCTCATCACCGACCGCAAGTTTGGTGGTGCTGATACCCTTGCTACCAGCTATACCATCTCCCAAGCTATCAAGTCGCTAGAGCCTTATGATGTAATCCTTGCAGGTCGTCAGGCCATTGATGGAGATACCGCGCAGGTAGGTCCACAGATTGCCGAGCAGCTCGACCTTCCACAGATTACCTATGTAGAGCATGTCGATTTTGATGGTAAGAAGACACTTACCGTCAAGAAAAACCTTGAGGATGGTCACGAATATCTAGAGGTAGACCTCCCTTGTATGCTTACCTTCTTGGCAGCAGCTTACCAGCCACGCTATATGAATGTCCGCGACATCATGACCGCCTTTGACAAAGAGATTGTAGAGCTCAACTTCGGCTCCTTCCCAGTTGATGAGGCTCGTTTAGGTCTCAAGGGATCGCCTACCAACGTGAACAAGTCCTTTACCAAGGGCGCCAAGGCTATGGGTACACTCCACGAAGAGCTTACACCAGAGGAGGCTGCTGATATCATCTTAGAAAAACTGCAAGAGAAATTTATTATTTAAGAAGCGACTATGGAACAATATAAAGGTATACTAGTATTTGCAGAGCAGCGCAATGGCATCGTTCAGAATGTCGCCTTTGAGCTACTCGGAAAAGCCCGCGACCTTGCTGATTCGATCAATGAAAAGGTAACCGCTGTGCTCCTTGGCAAGGGCGTAGAGCATCTTTCAGAGCAATTGATTCATGCAGGTGCCGATAAGGTATTAGTGGTAGACCACGACCTATTGAAAGATTATATCACAGAGCCTTATGCAGAGGCTATCTGCCATATCGTCCACACCTACAAGCCAGAGATCGTACTTCTAGGAGCTACCACCATCGGCCGTGACCTTGGCCCAAGGGTCTCTTCTAGGCTACACACTGGTCTTACTGCTGATTGTACCTCATTAGACATCAATGAAGATCGCAATCTACTCATGACCCGTCCAGCCTTTGGTGGCAACCTCATGGCTACTATCATTTGTAAGAATAATCGACCACAGATGTCTACCGTTCGCCCAGGTGTGATGCGCCGTAAGCCAAGTGACTCCAATCGTAAGGGTGAAGTAGAGAAAGTAGAGGTCCCCTTTGACGTAGAGAAGTGCCAGAGAGTACGCCTTATCCGCAAAGAGACCGAAACCAAGACGCTTATTGATATTACTGAGGCCAACGTGCTCGTTTCTGGCGGTCGTGGCGTAGGTACTGGCAATGGCTTTAGCAAATTGCAAGAGTTGGCCGAGACCCTCAACGCCGAGGTTGCTTCATCCCGTGCTATGGTAGATGCTGGGCTGATAGGTCACGAGCGACAGGTAGGTCAGACCGGTAAGACCGTTCGTCCCGACCTTTACCTTGCCTTAGGTATTTCCGGGGCGATTCAGCACCTAGCAGGTATGGAGGAGAGCGAGTATATCATCGCTGTAAATAAGGATAAGTTTGCACCAATCTTCCAAGTAGCCGACCTAGGAGTAGTAGGTGACCTTCATAAGATTGTGCCTATCCTCACTCAAAAACTCCAAGCTCTCCAAGATAAGGAGAAGTGAGATGATGGAGTATCAGACCATTAAAGTGGATGGTAATGGGGCAATAGCCACCATTACCATCCACCGTCCCGAAGCCCTTAATGCACTTTCCACTCAAGTGCTAGAGGAGCTAGGCGATGCACTCAATCATCTAGACGCCTCCACACGAGTCTTGATCATCACTGGGGCGGGGCGTAGCTTCGTAGCTGGTGCTGATATTAGCGAGATGTCGCACTTCACCCCAGAGGAGGCTCTAGCTTTCGGTATGAGTGGGGCGAAGGTTTTTCGCCAGCTAGAGCTTCTTTCCATACCAGTAATAGCCGCAGTCAATGGCTTTGCACTAGGTGGCGGTTGTGAGCTAGCTATGGCATGCGACTTCCGTATTGCTTCCGAAAAAGCCAAGTTTGGCCAGCCAGAAGTAGGGCTTGGTATCCCTCCTGGCTTTAGTGGTACTCAGCGTCTTCCTCGCCTAGTAGGTGAAGGGGTAGCGAGTGAATTGATCTTCACCGCGCGTATTATTCCAGCAGATGAGGCTCTTCGCATAGGCCTTGTCAATAGAGTAGTCTCTTCGGAAGAGTTACTTTCTACCGTCCAAGCAATTGCCGAGGAGATTGCCTCCAAATCGCCACACGCTGTAGCCCTCTCCAAGATGGCTATTCAGCGAGGAATGCAGGCCGATATCGACACCGCTATTGCGATTGAAAACCACCTCTTTAGCAACGCCTTCGCCTCTCCCGAGCAAAAGGAAGGGATGAGTGCTTTTCTGGAGAAGCGGACACCAAAGTTCTAAAAACTAAAACCAATAAAAAGATAGCAACACATTATGAAAATCGTAGTACTCGGAAATGGCACCATGGGTGCAGGCATAGCACAGACTATGGCACAAAAGTCTATAGCAGTGACCATGAAAGGCCGCTCTACAGAGTCACTAGGTAGAGCAATGGCTCGTATGGAAAAAGGGCTCAATCGTCAGGTAGATAAAGGCCGTATGAGCGCAGAGGATCGCGACGCTATCCTCGCTCGCATCACCACCACTACCGACTTTGAGCAGATCAAAGATGCCGACCTTGTCATCGAAGCAGTGAGTGAGGAGATGGAAGTGAAGAAGGAAATCCTTGCCCATCTCTGCTCTATTCTGAAGCCAGAAGCGATCATCGCTACCAATACCTCCTCCCTCTCTATCACAGAGCTAGCAGCTGCCACGAAGCGACCAGAGAAGGTGATCGGTATGCACTTCTTCAACCCCGTTCCAGTGATGAAGTTGGTAGAAGTGATCACAGGTCAGCTTACCTGTGATGCTACCCTCTCCACTGTGCTTCAACTTTGTGAGCAGCTCGGTAAGGTAGCCGTAAAGGTCAATGAAGCGCCTGGTTTCGTAGTCAATCGTATCCTTATCCCGATGATCAATGAAGCGATTGGCGAGTATGCAGATGGCGTAGCTACAGTAGAGGAGATTGATACCGCTATGAAGCTTGGTGCCAATCATCCAATGGGTCCACTCGAGCTGGGCGACTTTATCGGGCTTGATGTCTGCCTAGCTATTATGGAGGTGCTCTTTAATGAGTATGGCGATCCTAAGTACCGCCCTCATACTTTACTGCGTAAGATGGTACGTGCCAACCTCCTTGGTCGCAAGACTGGTAGAGGTTTCTACGACTACAGCAAGTAAGATATTCCCTCCCATACGAATACCAGAAGATGGTGAAGTGGCTACAGTCACTTCACCATCTTTTTTTTATGCCCATTCAAAAGAGAGACTGTAGCGAGACGCTACAGCAATGGTCTCTAGAGACTGTTGCACGAAGGCGATCTGCTTCGTTGCTTTCGGAATTCGGGCTCGGTCACGTACGTGAGTACGCACTCCCTTCGGTCTCATCCTTTTGTGTGTGCCTGGTGCCCTACATACACCTTGCCGTCAGCGCCTTGCAACTCATCCTTCACACAACATTCTCTATTAATGACCTCCCCTCGTGGGCGGTCAGACGGATCCTCGCCCCCCTCAGTCGGAGGGGCACTAGCCCCGAACGACTAGGGGATCCCGATGCCGTCCCCTCTTCCCTTACGACCCCTTGTGGGTCGGACAAATCCATAACCTAGACAAGAGGTAAGATGTTGCTAACTTATTTAAAAGATTAATCTTGAACCTTTACTACACTGTTGTTGCTATCGTAGTTCTTGAGTCCCCTTCTCATTCGATTCACACGCTTGCCAAAGTCGAGATTCCAGACTACCCCGAGGGTGAGCATATTACCATTCTCTGGAATCTTCACATAGGACTTAAGTGGATTTACCTTGGAGTGGTTGGTAGTTCTATAGGTATCCCCTTCCTTAATTCCCACGTATAGCATCTGAGCATAGAGGGTCCAATTATTTTTATTCCACATCAAGGTCAAGCCCATATTGTCACCTGATAGTTGCTCTGTTTCGTTAAAGAGCGTCCTTCCCGATTTCGTATAATAGCCAGCAAAGACCAGCTCCTTGTACATTACCTGTGCCGAGATATCCCAGTAGAGGCTATTGAGATAAAGCGGATGATTCCCTACGTTACTCTCATGCCGCTTGTAACCCACTGTGGTGTAGAGTGAGAGGCAGTTCATCAGATTGCTAAAGTTGACTTTCCATTCGGCACCATACTGTCGATTGTACAGCCCATTGTCGGACTGAAACAAGAAGTACTCCTCTTCGGGCAGATAGGTGACACGGGTGTACAGCGGATGGGTGGTGTGATTGTAGCTTAGGGCTAGATTGGTATTGAACTTATCCTTGTGATAATTCATGTTGAGGCGATTGGTAAAGGCGTAGCTCGACTTCAATTCACTATTCCCTGTAAATACAGTCAGTTGGTCAAACCTCTGCTTGACACTGGATAGCTGAGCTAGTGAAGGGAGGAAGGGGATGAAATTACTATTGAGTGAAAAGGAGAGTCGATTATTGGGATTGTAATAGAAGCCCACGCTGCTCTGATTTTTGAAGTACTTCTTACGCTGCTCTTTACTTTCAACATAAAAGATCTTCAACCCAGTCCCTAAGCTATACTGAACTTTTGGATTTAGCCGCCCAGAGATTTGAGCATATAGATAGGTGTTATTCTGCTGCAGTTGGTCGAGATAGCTACTTGGCGATAGGTACTCATTTGTGGTGAATGCATATCTATTTTGCAGACCAGTGGTGAGGTAAACCTTTGGGTGCAACGACTTTTGATACATCACTTCGCCAATCAACGACTTGTACTTACTTTCTACGGGGTTGGAGATCTTGGCTACCTCTGCTCCATTCCTGGTGTCCACCAAATCTCTGTCGTTTCTACCTGTGGATATCGTGCCTAAAAGGTTGGTTTCCAGCTTTGATCCATCTCCAAATTGGTGCTGATAAAATAGGTCTAGTGCTGGCAAGTAGCCTCTATATTTGCTTTTTGAGGCTCTATGATAGGGATCTTTATCGGTCTCAATTATCTGACCTCTGATATTGTTGTACTGTCGGGCAAAAGAATTGCGCCAAGTGGCACTAAATTGGCTCACTTTGCTAGGCTGATAGAGGTAGGTGAAGTTCAGGTCGTTTGTAAAATAGCCAAATGGGCTCGCCTCCCCCTGAAGGAGCCGAGTGATTTCCTTGGAGTCAGCGATAAACTTCTCCTCACTATCTTTTTGCCACTTAGGGTAGTTGCGATAAGAAGTGTTGTAATCAATCGAGAAGTCCGACTTTCCTTGATGGTAGCTAGCACTCGCGCTACCATTGACAAATCCTACCCAGAGGGCACTCTGCAGGTGACTCCTCACAGAGCCTCCATCGGTTCGCTCCTTTAGGATCACATCTATAATACCCCCAAAACCTTGGTCCAATTCGCGCATCGTAGGCATATCGGAGTAATCGACCCTAAGGATAGATTCGGGTTTGAGGTTACGCACTTCAGCAACCGACCGAGGGACGCCATTGATTTTCCATTGAATCGGCTTGCCATTTATGGAAGCATTCTTATTGACCTGATCCACCGAAAGCCCCGTTAGTCCTAGATTGTGGAGTAGCGTCATAAAGTCGTGGCTCCCTCTGATCTGTAACTTCTCGGGGAAAACCAATTGACGATTGTACTGGCGAAGAGAGCCGGTGACCGTCACCTCGTCCAATTGCTTACTATCCTCTACCAGATAGAGATCTCCGAGGGAGATGCTTCCCTTGCCACCCTCAATCTGTACCGAAATAGGGACATGTCCCACAAAGCTTATCTCCAAGCGACTTTCTTTGCTCTGTTTGCTAGCGACCGTGAAGTCTCCCTTCTCGTTAGTCGTTGTCCCAGAAATAGTTGTTCCTTCAAGGTCTAGTAGCCGTACCGAAGCCCCAATGACTGCTGTGGAATCCCTTGAGAAGAGTAGACGCCCCGAGATTTTCACCTCAGTAGCCAATAAGGTGGTGGCTCCAAAAAATAGGAATATAGTCAGGGTCAGGAATCTAGTAAAGCTCTTTTCCATTACGTTCCGATTGATAGTGTTGTTCCTCCATACAGTATTTCCGTAAAGATAGCCTATTTTCTTGAGACTCTACCCATCAAATCTAAAGAAAAGTTGCACTTCTAGATGCCCCCACCACCACCCCACGACCTCCCCTCGTGGAGGACGAACAACCGAATCTAAGACTTATCACTTCCTCTCAATGTGTCTACTTTTTCAGGAATAGAAGAAATGGAGTGTCTACACTTTCAGGAATGCGATAGTATAGCGTCCACATATTCCGCATAGGGTGCGGAATGAATTCCGTATGCGTGCGGAACGCATTCCGTAGCCCTGCGGAATCCATTCCGTACGCATACGGAATATGAGGTTGATACATGAGGGGAATATATGGACCTAGGCCGAGATCCTTCCTCCAAATATCGCCACTCTGCAACACTCACCTTTACATACGTATATATTCGGTTCCATGTGGGCTGTGCCCATCAATCCTACAGAGTTACCTTGCTACAAAGTCAATAAGCCCGAGCAGTCAGATGACTGCTCGGGCTTATTGTATGTGAGTGGTATTGTGGGTGTCAGAATAGACCGAGGATGCCGAGCACCCCTCCCACCACAGCACCTACGGTATTGGCTCTTTTTTCTCGCTTAACTTGCTTCAATACCTTATCGTAGTGGTCTTTATCATATTCTGCGTAGCCAATGAAGTTGGCCTCTCCCAATTTGTCGTCAAAGGTCTCTACCGCTACGAGCATCGCACATATGTAAGTGTTGTAATTGTTGTAAGACTTATCAAAGGGCATTAGGGTCATATAGAGGACATAAGTCTCATTTCTATATGCTCCATAAGGACTATCTCCTCTAAGCTTCCGCTCATATTGCTCGGCATTTGCTTCACTCATCTTCAGGATGGTTTCGCAGGGTTGATAGACAAAGTAAGTTTCCGCATTGTTGTAGCCCTGAGAAATGGAGTTGTCGCAATTGTATAACTCCGTAATTTGGTAGCCTCCTATCTCTGGGTTATAGGTTTCGGAGGAGCTGAATGGTCCTCTCTTCTCGTAGAAGGCGGTATTATTCTCCATCTGCTTTTCGAGGGTGGCGAGATCCCCTTGAAGCAATCTTTTGAATTGATCTTTTACCCTTCGGAATTCAAACTTATCGTATCTGCAGACTTCTCCCTTCTCGGGTTCTTTGAGTAGAATGTAGTCAAGTAGCGTCTCATCATCCACCTTCTTCTGTCCGGTTTGTATGTAGTAGACAAGGCGAACCAGTGGCGTTAGCTCTACACAGCTATCCCTGAAACGATGGTTGTAAGGACCATACATCTGAAGAACATTGTCATAGATCCCTTGATCAATACTCACGAGCAATGTGGTGTTGTCGGGCGCCTTGCACTTGGCATTGATTATTGTAACATTATCAATTAGAGCATCTGTTCTCACCTCTTTCGGAGGAATAAACTCGGTGATTACAAGTGGTTTGTAGTGAAGATCTTTTAGATCTGCGCACCGAAATTTATTGTACTTATCTACCTTGTTGAGCAGTATGGATCTGTTTTGATCGTAGTCGGGTTTGCCCATCCACAGGGTATCTCCCACCTGTAGCTCTCTACCGAAGTAGGTGGTGAAATGATCTATCGTACTCTCCTGACCTTGGGCGGTCAGCTCAATGGCACCCAAGAGTAGGGCAGTCGTTGCTAGTAAAATAGTCTTGATACTTTTCATCGTTATCAGCTTTAATGATTAGCGATCTTAAAATCTGAGGTTGCTCTTTGGAATATAGACGATCTGCCCTTTCCACTTTATTTTGCACCACTCACCATTCACTACCATCGCCTCCACCCTAGTGCCGCTATCGATGGTATTCAGTATCTCAGCATCGTAGTCGGGACTACTGCGAATCACCGAATAGCCGTCGTAGGAGTGGATGGTTGCAGTTCGCCAGGCCTTTTCAGAAGCAACAGCTTTGGGTTTATCTTTAGTTGTAGAGGTTTGTTGGGTGGGCACTTTCTCCGCCTTTTCTACCTTTTCGGCTGGCTGATTATCTTTCTTTTCAAGAGGCTCTTCTGCTTGCTCAGCACTCTCATCGCTCTCCTCCACCTCTAGCTCGGTGGTTGGGAAGGTGAATAGGATGGTCACCCTATTGTCGTCGGTGTGTGTGCGGAATTCCACCTCCTTAATCCCTTCCATCTTTTCGCCCATCGGCACTAGCTTGTACTGATTGCTTAGTTGGTTGGATATGCTGCTCTCGATAGTGGCTAGGTATTGCATCTTTTCGGGTGAGATATGAAGCTCCATGGATACTTGTCGTACCTTAGCGTCATTATTGTAGGTCGTGCCATACCAAAAGCTCCTGATCTTGACTATCTCCTCATCAAACGTTATTTTGGAGTTATAGAGTGTTATGCCTTCGGCTAGAGTCAAGTTTTTGAGCTCTGATATCGCTTTGTCCTCACCATAGATAAGAGTAAATTCCCTTTTTCCCTTTTGAAGATCGCCAAGCGTGATGGACTGGTTGAGACCATCAACACTATGTGGGTCGTTGCCAACCAATGTCGTTAACCCCTTGAGGAGCTCCGTAGTATCGTAGTACTGTGATAGGAGCATTGAGGGTTCATTGGAGTATAATTTAACTGGAAACCTTAGACCTTCAAATTGAGGATTGACAAGGTACTTCCCCTTTTTATCTACGAAACCCCAGTAGCTACCATTGAAGACGGCTAGTTTACCTTTGTAGATACAACCAATTTCCTTGAATTGAGGGTTGATGACATAGTTGCCATTTTTATCAATGACACCATAGAGTTCAGACCCCTTGGAGGCGGCGATCGCTACGTCGCTTTGAAATGAAAAGGCAGGCTGAAACTGTGGATTGATGGCATAGCTTCCCTTCTTATCAATGTATCCAAAGGCGTCACCTTGTACCACCATCGCCACCCCTTCAGAGAAAGGCTCAGCGTAATCAAATTGCGGAGAGATCACTATTGTCCCCTTTCGGTCTATAAACCCATACTTATCTCCAATTATTACTGCAGCGGTTCCTTCGCGGAAGTCCGAGGCACCATCAAACTGTGGGTTAATGGCATAGAGACCCTTCTTGTCTAGGTATCCATACTTACCACTCTCATCCTTGAATGGGGCTAGGCCATCCTTAAAGGTGCCGATATAGGTAAGTGTGGCGGGGATGACCTCCTGCCCCTTTTTGTCAATAGCGCCATACTTGCCCTCCCAGTTTTCGTAGACTGCTAGTCCATCGCTAAAGTTGCCGATGCTCTTCACTGTCTCACAGGTGAATAGGGTATTCCCCTTTTCGTCAATCGCCTGTAAATGCCCTCCACTCAGTGCTACAAAGGCGATGCCCTCGTTGAAGTCAGCTGCTACGGCATAGGTGGCAGGGATGGCATAGGCCCCCTTTTGGTTGATATAGCCATATTGGCCATTATTATTCAAGACCAGGGCTAGCCCATTTTTGCTAAATAGGGAGGCCCCTCTGAATTGAGGCATGATGGCATACTCTCCTTTCCAATTGATATATCCAAATTGATTGCCTTGGCGAATAGGGATCAAGCCAAGGTCATACCACTCGTCGTTACCTCCATTGGAGCCACAACTAGATAGTAGCATCGTAAGGAGTGCCGTGGTGAGGAGTAATAATTTCTTCATAGTCTTAATTGTTTTATACAGTAAATTACTCTTTAGACAACCTATTCTCTGGGATAGATGTACTGCAAACATATTAAAAATAATTGATATAACTTAAGGTTTAGGCCCCTTTCCTGTGAATGTTATCTACATCTCTTAATCTGTGGACTCCTAAGTGCAACAGCCTATAATGTGAAAGGGGGTTCCGTCGCTATTGCGATGGAACCCCTTAATTGGAATTATACTAGTCCCAGTGTGGGTTACTTTTGGCTTTTGCCTTGATTGGCTACTGCCTCCATGAGCTTCTTCACCTCCTCTGGATCGCCTACGAAGTAATCCTTTACTAGCTTCATGCCATTCTGCTCGTCGAACTCGAAGACGTATGGCACGGCGGTTGGAAGGTTGAGCGATACGATATCCTCATCGGAGATGCCTTTGAGCTTCTTGATGATGGCCCTCAGGCTATTGCCGTGAGCAGCTACAATAATATCATCGTGCTCGGAGAAGGAGGGGAATATCTCTTGCTCCCAGTAAGGCAGGATCCTTTGGATGGTATCCTTTAGGCTTTCGGTGAGGGGTAAGTCCTCTTTATTAACGTGGGCGTAGCGTACGTCGTTGTAGGGTGAGCGTGGATCGTCAGCCGCCAATGGTGCTGGTGGTACATCGAAGCTACGACGCCAGATCAGTACCTGCTCATCGCCGTACTTGGCAGCGGTCTCAGCCTTATTGAGACCTTGGAGCATACCGTAGTGCTTCTCATTGAGTCGCCAGCTTTTCTTTACTGGGATCCAATCGAGGTCCATCTGGTCTAGGACGGTATTGAGTGTCTTAACGGCACGCTTTAGGTAGCTCGTAAAGGCAAGAGTGAAGTGAAAGCCCTCTTTCTTGAGCTGCTGTCCTGCTTTGACTGCCTCCTCCATACCGAGTGGAGTAAGGTCTACATCTGTCCAGCCAGTGAATCGATTTTCGAGGTTCCACTGACTTTGTCCATGTCTGATTAAAACCAATCTTTTCATAATCTACAATCTTCTATATTGTTCTTAAATGACTTATTACTATTTATTTCGTGTGGCGATGTAATTGGCCACGGCTATAAGTGCATCACGGCTCTCGCTAGTGGGTAATGTACTCGCTATGATCTGCTTTGCTTCTTCTACCATCTCTACCATCTTTTTCGTGGCGTACTCTATGCCACCCATACGTGTGGCTAAGTCGATGACAAAGGTAATCTCGCCTCTCTTTAGTTGCTCATGCCGAAGTAGCTTGAGTACTTTGTCGCGCTCTTTGCTCTCTTGCTGAAGGGCGTATATTAGGGGGAGGGTTACTTTGTGCTCCGCTATGTCTTGCCCAAAGGGCTTACCAAGTTGGGCTGTTGGCTGGTAGTCGAAGATGTCATCTCGTATCTGGAAGGCGCGGCCTAGCAATTGTCCTATCTGCTCTATTGCTTTGAGTATTGCTATATCTTTTACGCCGCCCAATAAAGCTCCCACCAACATGCTACTTTCTATGAGAGAGGCGGTCTTGCGGTCGATAATCTCAAGGTATCTCTCTTCGGAATAATCGCCTAGCTCGGCTGTATCCATCTGCAGAAGCTCCCCTTCGGAAAGTCTTTTGCCTAGCGTGGCGAGCTGGAGTAAGATCTGCTTGTTATTGGTCTGAACCGCCTGCATCATCGCATTGGCGAGTAGGTAGTCACCAATTAGCACCGCCTTGTGATTGCCAAAGACCGCATTCATTGAGGGCACCCCTCTCCGGTGTCCGCTCTCATCTATTACGTCGTCGTGCACGAGTGAGGAGACGTGTAGTAGCTCAATAAAGGTTGACCCTTTGATGACCTCTTCCGTGATAGAACCAAAGCAATTGGCCGTAAGAAGTAGGAGGAGCGGACGCACCTGCTTAGCTGTCTGTCGGCTCAGCAATTCAGTTGCTTTGACAATGGTGGGAGCAATACTTTGTATAGAGCCGAGATAGGCCTCCTCAAATTGCTTGAGGGCCTCTTGGATCTCTTGAGGAATCTGCTCAATGAGTGTTGGGGATTGATTATATCGTTTGTCGCTCTGCATAAGTAACCTTGAATGCTTCTATGAATGGAGGTCTATTCCCTCCTTGCCACCCGTGAGGAGTCGCTGGATATTATTGAGTTTATTGAGGGCGTCAATAGGGGTGAGTTGATTGAGGTTGAGCCCTACAATCTCTTCTCTCACTTGACTGAGGAGTGGGTCGTCTAATTGGAAAAAGCTTAGTTGTACTGGTCCATCTTGTATTTTCTTCTCGGGTAATCGTGGCTTGGAAGGTGCTTTGCTCCGTCCATTCTCTTGATCTCGCTCTCTTGCCGACTCCTCTAGCAGGGAGAGTATCTCTTCGGCACGGCCTATGATCTCCTTAGGCATTCCTGCCAGTTTGGCTACGTGAATACCGAAAGAGTGCTCGCTACCACCTGCTACTAGCTTTCGGAGGAATATGATCTTGCCCTCCACCTCTTGTACAGTGACATTGTAATTCTTCACCCGATCAAAGTGCCGCTCAAGGTCATTGAGCTCGTGATAGTGTGTGGCAAATAGGGTCTTGGCCCGGCCCCGAGGATGGTCGTGGATATACTCTACGATCGCTTGTGCAATAGATATGCCGTCGTAGGTGCTGGTGCCACGACCTAGCTCATCGATCAGTACCAAACTGCGGTTGGTGATGCCATTGAGGATGGTGGCGGCTTCGGTCATCTCTACCATAAAGGTGCTCTCTCCTCGGGATATGTTATCTGAGGCACCAACACGGGTAAAGATACGATCTACGATGCCAATACGAGCGGCGCTAGCTGGTACATAGCTTCCAACTTGTGCGAGTAATACAATGAGGGCAGTCTGCCGGAGAAGTGCCGATTTACCTGCCATATTAGGGCCAGTAATAATGATCACCTGCTGTACCTCATTATCTAGGAATAGGTCGTTGGGAATATAGCTTTCGCCGGGAGGCATCAACCGCTCAATAACTGGGTGCCTGCCCGCTTCGATATCTATGGTGTCGCTATTATCTACTACAGGACACGAGTAGCCATAAAGTGCAGCCGCTTCAGCAAAGGAGCTTAGCACATCGATCTGTGAGAGCACGGTGGCATCAGATTGGATCTCTTTGATAAAGCCCCGCACGTAGTTGAGTAGCTGATCGTAGATCTCATTCTCTAAGATCTGTATTCGCTCTTCTGCCCCTAGGATTTTACTTTCGTACTCCTTTAGCTCGGGGGTGATAAAGCGCTCCGCTTGGGTTAAGGTCTGCTTGCGAATCCACTCCTCTGGGACCTTATCTTTGTGGGTGTTGCGCACCTCAATATAGTAACCGAAGACATTATTGTAGGCGACTTTAAGGCTAGGAATGCCGGTCCGTTCGCTCTCACGATTGCGGAGATTGATAAGATACTCCTTACTACCGCTGAGGATATCTCGTAGCTCGTCCAAGCGACTATCAAAGCCTTTGGCGATTACATTGCCCTTGCCCAGTTGGTTGGGTGTTTCTTCGTTGATGGTCTTCTCAATCCGCTCTGCCAATTCCTCTAGCGGGTCTAGTGCGATACTAAGCTCTTTTAGTGAAGCATCGCCAGTATTGTAGAGGGCTCCCATAATCGGTTTCACTAGTCGAAGTCCACTGGCTAATTGCCGTAGCTCACGAGGATTAATGCGTAGTACTGATACTTTACTTGCTAGACGCTCTAAGTCCCCTATTTCCGAGAGAATTTCCGATAACTGGTGTCGTAGCTCCTCTCTCTCGAGCAACGCAGTGACGGATGCTTGTCGCTGGGCAATCTCACGTGCATCGAGTAAAGGAAATACCAGCCAACGCTTAAGCAATCGCCCGCCCATCGGAGTGCGAGTGTGGTCAATGACGCTGATAAGCGAATTGCCATCCTCATTGAGTGGTTGGAGAATCTCGAGATTGCGGAGCGTAAAGCGGTCAAGCTGTACGTAGCGATTCTCCTCTATCTTATGGATAGTGTTGATGTGCTGTATTTCAGAGTGGTGTGTTGCTTCGAGGTAGTATAGGATCGCTCCACAGGCGATGATGGCCAATATCTCCTGCTCTATTCCAAAAGCCTTAAGGTGCTTTACTTCGAAGTGCTTTAGGAGTCGATCGCGTCCGTAATCTTGTGTAAATGTCCAGTCTTCCAAAGGATAGAGATTGAGACGCTCCCCGAAAAGGGTGAGCACCTCATGCTCTGTTCCTCGCTTCACCAGTATCTCTTTAGGATTGAAGTTGGCAAGGAGCTTATCTATCTCATCGTGGCTCCCCTCACTGCAAACAAATTCGCCAGTCGAGAGGTCAAGTAGTGCTACCCCAGCCTTACCTCCACCAAGTGCAATAGCTGCAAGGAAGTTATTGGTATTTGCCTCAAGGACCGAGTCGTCCATTGTAAGTCCGGGTGTTACCACCTCTGTCACAGCTCGTTTTACCAGCTTCTTAGCCAGCTTAGGATCCTCCATTTGGTCGCAGATAGCCACTCGCTTCCCTTTGCGTACCAGTTTCGGAAGATAATTATCGAGCGCGTGGTGGGGAAATCCCGCCATCGGCTCATCGCCCCTCCTTGTGAGTGTGATATTAAGTAGGCGAGAGACCTCTACCGCATCGTCGTTGAAGGTTTCATAAAAGTCGCCCACTCTAAAGAGCAATAACGCACCTGGGTACTGCTCCTTAAAGCGTCGAAATTGTGCCATCATTGGCGTCTCCGAAACCTTTTTCGCCATCTTAATTCTTCAAATAGCCTCTTACCTATTGTGAGATACAAATATACCTCTTTTTACCGAGACTCTTTATATCTCTTTCTTTTTGGCTTCATTCCAAAGTGCATCCATCTCTCCTAGAGTCATCTCTTTAAGGCTTTTCCCCTCCGCCTTAGCTGTCGACTCAATATAATTAAAGCGACGGATAAACTTCTGGTTGGTTTGCTCCAGACTGGTATCGGGGTCAACGCCATAAAGACGCCCCATATTGATTAGGCTAAAGAGAAAATCCCCAAGCTCCCCCTCCTTATGTGCTTGATCACCGTCGCCCTCTATTTCGGCACGCAGTTCCCCCAGCTCTTCATACACCTTGTCCCATACATCACTTCTTTCAGCCCAATCAAAGCCTACATTGGCTGCCTTCTCTTGTACTCGGTAAGACTTGATGATAGAGGGAAGTCCCTTCGGTACACCTCCCAAAACCGTCTTATTTCCCCCCTTCTCTTTTAGTTTGATCTGCTCCCAATTTAGCTCTACATCATGGGCATTATCTACATGTACATTACCGTAGATGTGCGGGTGTCGAAAGATCAGCTTCTCCGCCTCACGGTTACATACATCAGCGAGGTCAAACTGCCCCTTCTCCTCACCTATCTTGGCATAAAAGAGCACATGGAGTAGCACATCACCCAGCTCCTTAGCCATCTCTATGTGGTCCTCATTAATGATGGCTTCGCTTAGCTCGTACACCTCCTCTATCGTATTTGGACGAAGAGATTCATTGGTTTGCTTCGCGTCCCACGGGCACTCCACCCTCAAGCGATCCAGCACATCCAGTAGTCTGCCGAGAGCTTCCAACTTCTCTTCACGGCTACTCCTTTTCACTTCTTTCATCGTTGTTTATTACAATTGATTGCGTGGGTAGAGTCTTTTGCACCTCTACCCACGCAATACTATATACACTTATCACTGTTGCTTTTTACGATACTCTTCCAGCCCACTCTGTAGCCAATTGACATAGTGGTCTACATCCTTATCAAAGCCAAAGCTAGGGCCAAGAGGCAAGCCATTGCCATCCAGCATCACATAGAAAGGCTGAGCATTAGAGCCAAACTTATGAGATTGGAAGTAGCTCCACCGCTCTCCGATAGTCTTGAGCTTGCGGGTGCTATCGCCATCCTTCACCTCAATGTACTTAGGGAGCTTCGTCTTGTCATCCACAATGAGCGTCACGAGGATAAACTCATCATCAATAATGCCCTTCACCTTAGGATCAGTCCAGACGGAGGCCTCCATCTCACGGCAGTTGACACACCCGTAGCCCGAGAAGTCGATCAATACCGGCTTACCCTCGCTCTGCGCAGCACGCATACCACTCTCATAGTCGTGGTACTTAGGGTGTACCTCCGAATCATATAGATTGAAGTCCTGAGTGTAGAGTGGGGGAGCGAAAGCACTGATTGCCTTGAGCGGCGCGCCCCATAGTCCTGGCACCATATAGATCGCAAAAGAGAGTGAGATGATGGCGAGGAATAATCGGGTAACGCTTACAAAAGGAAGGTCGCTATCGTGTGGTAGCTTGAGCTTACCAAGTAGGTAGATACCGAGCAAAGCAAATATCACAATCCATAGTGCCACGAAGGTCTCACGGTCGAGAATCCCCCAGCCGTAGGCGAGGTCGGCAACGGAGAGAAACTTCAGCGACAATGCCAGCTCCAGGAAGCCGAGGGGCACCTTGACACTCGTCATCCAGCCACCACTCTTCGGCATACTCTGTAGGAAGTTGGGGAATACCGCAAAGAGAGTAAAGGGGAGTGCCAGTGCTACAGCAAAGCCGAGCATCCCAACAGCCGGGCTAAGGAGACTGCTTCCCGAGGTGGCTGCTTGTACCAATAGGGTACCGATGATAGGGCCTGTGCAGGAGAAAGAGACCAGTGCCAGCGTGAAGGCCATAAAGAAGATACTCAGTAGACCGCTAGTGCTCTCTGCCTTGGCATCCATCTTATTGGTCCACGATTGTGGAAGGACCAGTTCGAATGCCCCAAAGAAACTAACCGCAAAGAATACCAGCAGAGCAAAGAATAGGATATTAAAGAGGGCACTTGTCGCCAAGTCATTGAGTGCGCTAGGCCCGAATATCGCTGTAATCAATAGCCCCAAGGTGAGGTAGATCACGAT